>Ga0209491_10000705_pt1 | contig 67334 bp, 55 predicted proteins | sample BON02_FD_187213 | JGI IMG/M metagenome (GOLD analysis project Ga0209491, IMG submission 187213) | Freshwater microbial communities from Lake Bonney liftoff mats and glacier meltwater in Antarctica - BON-02 (SPAdes) (version 2) | ecosystem: Environmental > Aquatic > Freshwater > Ice > Glacier... | reverse complement strand
CAAGTCCAAGACCCGGGCCCGGGTGGAACATCCCTTTGCATTTATGGAAAAGTCTCTTGGACGCATTTATCACCGCTGTATCGGTTTGGTTCGTAACGAATATCAAATCGGCATGATGAACCTATGCGACAACCTGTGCCGCTGCGTCCAGCTGGTCACCGGCCGGGCCCGCTGCACGGCCTGACTCACCACTTACCGCGCTCAACCCGCTTAAAAACATAACTTTAAGGCCAATCTACTCCCGCTTTTGTGAACGCATCCCCGCTCGCTATGGCCAACTTTTTAAAATCAATCCTCAGGAATGAATTCAGGACCTCCCTTGATACGACATTCTCAACTGCGGGATTTAGGATTAATGATCATTCTCCCGCCCAATACTTCCGCGACCTTATATCAAAGAGTCTTCATGTTCAGTCTTGAATATGCCCTCCCATCCGTGCATCCGTGAAATCCGTGGTGAAAAAATTTCTGTGGCTACTCCTCATCGTTGGCTGGGCACACGCGGCCGAGCCGGCTTTTCCATTTGCGGAGGCGACGATTGACGGGCTGCAGGCGCGGATGGCTGCGGGCACGCTGACGGCGCGTGAGCTGACGGCGGCGTATCTCAAGCGCATCGCGCGGATCGACAAGGGCGGACCCAAACTCAACGCCGTGATCGAGCTGAATCCCGATGCGCTGGCCATCGCGGACCAGCTCGACGCCGAGCGCAAGGCGGGCCGCGTGCGCGGGCCGTTGCACGGAATCCCCGTGCTCATCAAGGACAACATCGACACGGCGGATCGCATGGCGACGACGGCGGGCTCGCTGGCGCTGGTCGGACAGAAACCGCCGCGCGATGCGCAGGTTGCGGCGCGGCTGCGCGCGGCGGGCGCGGTGATTCTCGGCAAGTCGAATCTCGCCGAGTGGGCGAATTTTCGCGGCAAAAATTCCAGCGACGGCTGGAGCGGGCGCGGCGGGCAGACGCGGAATCCGTTCGCGCTCGACCGCAATCCCTCGGGCTCCAGCTCGGGCTCGGCGGCGGCGGTGTCGGCGAATTTGTGCGTCGTGGCGATTGGCAGCGAGACGAACGGCTCGATTGTCTCGCCGGCGTCGGCGTGTGGCGTTGTGGGCGTGAAGCCGACGGTCGGGCTGGTGAGCCGCGCGGGCATCATTCCGATCGCAGCGTCACAAGACACGGCAGGGCCGCTGGCGCGCACGGTGCGTGACGCGCTGCTCGTGCTGGCGGCCATCGCGGGCGGGGACGAGCGTGATGAGGCGACGGGAAAAATTCCTGCGGCGCTCGCCGCCGAACTGGCGGCGGCGCTCAAGCCGGAGGCGTTGCGCGGCGCGCGCCTCGGCGTGGTGCGCGGGCCGTTTGATTTTCATCCTCGTATGGAAGGCATGTTGAACAGTCTGGTCGAGACGCTGCGTGCGGCGGGCGCGGAGATAGTTGACCCGGTCGCGATGCCTTCGCTCGGCAAACTCGGCGGCGCGCCGGGCACGGTGCTTTCGTATGAATTCAAAGAAGGGCTCAACCGTTATCTCGCGGAGCCGGGCCGCATAACGACGATGAAATCGCTCGCCGACCTGATCGCCTTCAATGAGGCTCACCGCGCGGAGGAGCTGGCATTTTTTGGGCAGGAGTATTTCACGGCGGCGCAGGCGCGCGGGCCGCTCACGGAGCAGACGTATCTCGATGCGCGCGCGGCGTGCGTGCAGCTCACGCGCACCGAAGGGATCGACGCGGCGATGGATGCGAACAAGCTCGACGCGCTCGTGATGCTCACGAGAGGCCCGGCGCTGCTCACCGACCTTATCAACGGCGAGGGCAGCACCGGTATCAGCTCGACGCTCGCGGCGGTGGCGGGTTATCCGAGCGTGACGGTGCCGGCGGCGCAGGTGTTCGGACTGCCCGTCGGCCTGTCGTTTGTGGGCCGTGCTTGGAGCGACGCGAAGCTGCTCGCGCTGGCGGCGGACTTCGAGGCGCACACGCGCGCGCGGCGCGAGCCGAAGTTTTTGCCGACGGCGGAAGTGCGGTGATCGAGACGGAGCCGAAAGTCAGGTTTAAACATTTTCTCCCGAATCGCGGCGGAGTTGAGCTCACCCCTAATTCCTCGGGATCAGGATGTCTGAACCTGAGCCCACCACGATACCACGCGAAGTTGCCGCGCGAACGTGAAAGGCGCAGCGGACCGTTCGCCACCACCGAAGAGACGCTGCCAGCCCTGCGCAAGCCCCGCGGAAAAGTCAGCGGCTCGGACGAAAATCCTTCCACGGGCGAAGAAGCACCCGCGGCACGACAGTGCCATTGACTGGGAAAGGGGGCCAATAGCCCCGCAGAATAGCCTCCACCGAATCCGCCACTGTGCCGTGCAGATGCTGCATCGAATCCTGCGAAGACGCCGCGTAATGCGGAGTCAGCGTCACCTGCTCCATCGTGCGCAACGGGCTCTCGGATGGCAGCGGCTCCACCTCGAAGACATCGAGCCCCGCTCCGCCTAGGCGCTGCTCCTGCAGGGCCCGCACCAGCGCGGCTTCGTCGACGACACCGCCACGGCTCGTGTTGACCAGAAAGGCCGTCGGCTTCATCAGCCGGAATTCCTTCTCGCCGATCAGGTGTTTCGTCTCGGCATTCAAAGGCGAGTGGAGCGAGATCAGGTCGGATTCGCGCAACAGCTGATCCAGCGGAACCAGTTCAACCCGCGATCCCGCGGGCACCGCTTCCACGTAGGGGTCAGCCACGAGGATCCGCATCCGGAATCCCTCCATCTTACGAGCCGTGGCCTGCGCGATCCGCCCCCACCCCACTAGGCCGAGCGTGAGGTTGCCAATCCGGCGCAAAGGCGACGTGGGGGTGAAGCCGCGCCATTCCCCGGCCCGGATCCGCCGGTCAAGGAAGGCAATCCTGCGGGCACTCGCCAGAAGGAGCGCGACGGCATGATCTGAGACTTCCTCCGTGCAGAAGTCGGCCGAATTCGCCACAACCACGCCGCACTTTGTAGCTGCGGCCACATCGATACTGTCAACCCCCACTCCATAGCGAATAATGGCCCAGCACGCCGGCAGGGCGGAAATGACCCTGGCGGTCAGCGGGGTATCCGCGTGCTCCAAAAGAATGATGGCTGCGTCCGCGCACACGGAGATGATCTCCGCCTCGGTTCGCGCCTGGCGCAGAACGAGATCGGCCCCGGCCGCCTCGATGCGCTGGCGTTCCAAATCATAGGTGAAGTTGCAGTCAACGTTGACGACTTGGGGGCGATTAGGCATGGGTGGTTCAGGTTAAAAGGAGACGAAGATCTAGGGCAAAGCGAACCCGTCCTGTCATCAACCAGCGGACCCCACGTGCTGGCTGAAAGGACGGTTGGCTTGAAAGGTCGGAAGGCTATTCACTTAATCTCATTGGGCGGGCCAGCTGACTAAATATTCGGCCGGCCGACAAAAATTATCTTCTGGTAACATTGGCTAACCGGTGCGGGTTGGACACCCGCGGGGCCGCACTCCGCCGGGCCCCACTCCACCTCCCTTATCCTAAATTCCGCAGTTAAAACCGGCTACATAGAGGCGGAACTCTACAAATCTGCTTCACCTGATGGGTGAATGGATCTTGCTCGGAGGAGCCATCTTTTTTCAGGCGCCAACTCGCGCTGGTTCGTAAACAACAACATGGACTTGCGTGAGAACTTTCAACTGCGGAATATAGGTTCATTACTGGTCATGCCATTTTGCCCGCAGCTGCCGTTATTCCCGGATTGCCGACCCAAGATTTCCACCAGAGATTGCGCCGTCGGCGGCATTCAGGCCCGGCCATTCAGGAGCCACGTTACCCACGCGCACTTTTCACTCATCCGTTCCCGGTGGCGGCAGGGCCTTCCGGCCCGCATGGTCGCTCTCCTCCTACCCCACCGCGATGATGCCGGCACCCGCGGCCCAAGTCGGCTTCGACGCCCTCTGGCTCGAAGCGGAGCACAACACGTGGGATCGGCGCGAAATCCCGCGCCTCGTCGCACTGCATCACCTCGCTAATATCGACGGCGTTGTGCGCACTGGCAGCCGCAACGCCAACGAACTCTATCACCTGCTTGAGGACGGGGTGACCGCCCTGATGATCCCGCTGCTCAACACCCCGGAAGACGCCGCGCATCTCGCCGCCGCCGTGAACTTTCCGCCGCTCGGCGAGCGCGGCCTGGATGGCGCCAGCCTCGACAACAATTTCTACCTCGACGCCGGTGACAAATACCCAGAATCCGCCAACGCGGAAACCTCCCTCATCGTCCAGATCAAGACGCCGGAAGCCCTGGCCAATCTCGACGCCATCGCCGGCACGCCGCCTCGACATTCCGTCGGACTGGAACCACCCGCAGATGACCGCCGCGGAAGACGCGGTCGCGGCGGCAGCCTTGAAACATGGCATTGCATGGGGGCGCCCGGCCGGAAATGCGGATCAGATCGTCCGGTCCGCTCACTCGCACTCAACGCGGGATGGCCGCGTGCTTCGAGGCCTGTTGGTGTTGGCGGGAGTCGGCTCCCTCCCTCACTTCCTTGCCCGCCGCTCAGAGTCGCCAGATTCCCGCGATCTACGTGAAGTGCCGCGGCGGCGGCGGAGTCGCCCGCCGTGATCTCAAATCCCTCCACCGAGGCGTGGAGAACTACCTGCGTTGGTGCGGTTGCGTGCGCGGTCCCGTCCGCTCCCGCCTACCGCAAAAGAGTCGCACGATGAAACCCGCCGATGCCATTCACCCCGCGCCGATCGACGGTCTGTTTGAGCCGACCATCCGCCTCAACCAGCGGGTGCGCAAAGGCCAAAGCCTCGGGCAGGTGTTCGCCTTGGACCGCGTCAACTCGGCCCCCGTGCGGGCGACCCGCACCGGGCGCGTCGTGCTCCTACGTCGCCGTCCAGCCGTCACGAGGGACACTCTACTCGGCACGCTCGCATCGATCTGAGCCCGAACTCACCGCTCAAACGAGAAAAACAAACGTCGGCCAACTGGTCTGCTGAGTTGACCAGTTGTTCACAATTCCTATCAAGGTGTCAGGTTGCCATGGGTAGACTCCGTTGCGGCGCTTCGTCGGCGTCGCGCGCATCACCCCCCCTGTGCCGCCAAGCCCCCATGTCGTTCCGAAACATCCGCTTCAATAAAAGCCCGGCACGTCTCCGTCAGTGGAAAGCCGAGAAAGCTCGCGGTGGTCGGAAACAATCCGCGGCACACGAGCGAGTATTTGAGTCCGGTCAACCAGCACTCGATCGTCTCGCCGCCGTAGATACCATAAAGCACCTGAATCATGCGACGCTCGACGCGGCGCGCCTCGTCGAGCTGACCGGTCACGAGCAGGCTCGCGATCTCCCGCATCTCGGCCGCCACGGCCACGGCTCCGCCAAACATGCAGCCTTCGTAGCCCGCCAGCAGATACTCCAGACACTTAAATTCATCACCGTTGAAGAGCTGCAGGTCGGGCCTCTGGCGTTGCGCCTCCAACGCAATTGCCCGGCGCTCCGACGAGCCCGAGCTGTCCTTCACCAACCGCACCTTCGGTTGGAGGTAAATCTCCAACAGCCGATCCTCGGGAATCATGATCGGGCGATGCTTCCCCAAGTCGTAAATCCCCACCGGCAGCGCACTGGCAGTGACAGTTTGCGTAAACAGCGCCGCGATGCGATCCGGCGTCGCATTCAGGAAAGTGGTCGGGGCCGCCATGATCGCGACGTCGGCTCCGGCCTTCGCCACCCGGTCGATGTTCTCGAGCACCCGCGGCACCGAATTGTCCGACACCTGCGCGCCGATCGTCAGCCGACCGGCCGCCGCCTCGGCCGCCGCCCGGATCAGGCGAATGCGCTCATGATCGGGCAACCACGGACCCTCGCCACAAGTCCCGGCCAGGAACACCCCGGCAAACCCGCCGGCAATGGCATCCTGAATCAACTTACCCACCGCGACCTCATCCACTTGCAGATCGTGGGTCAGCGGAGTCGGCAGCGCCGACCACAGATTGACAGTAACAAGGGATTTCATCTTCCCGAAACAAGCCGCCCTCCCTTCGCCATCACTAGCCTTATCTACTGGTAACCCCTTATGAGCACCTTCCTCACCCCTCTCGACATCCCCAAGCGCCATTCACTCTCGTCCCAAGCCGCCGACGCCATTCGCAAAGGCATCGCCGAAGGGAGATGGGAAGATTTTCTCCCCAGCGAGCGACGCCTCTGTGAGTTATTTCAAGTCAGCCGACCGACCATCCGCAGCGCCCTGCACTTGCTCGCCCAGGAAGGGATCCTCGAGATTCGTCAGGGTCGTCGCAACCGCCTCCACCCGTCCCCGTCCAAGAGCACCGTGAAACAAAGCCGGTTGGTCGGATTGGTGACCCACGCCCCGGTATGCCAAGTCAACCTCGCCGCCTATCAGGGGGTCAGCGAGATGCGCACCCATCTCGCCGAGCAGGGCTTCACCACCGCCTTTCTGGTCTGCCCGCCGGGAAGCCCGCGCACCCAATGCCGGAAGCTCGAGGAGTTCGTGCGGCAAACCCGCGTTTTCTGCTGTGTGCTCCTCTCGGTCAGCCTCGAAATCCAGCAATGGTTCGTCGCCCATGCCGTGCCCGCACTCGTCCTCGGGTCCTGTCATCCCGACGTCAACCTGCCCTCACTCGACGTCGATCAATACTCCGTCTGCCGCCACGCCGCCGGCATTTTTCTGGGCAAGGGCCATCGGCGAATCGCCTTGCTGGTCCCCGATTCCGGCGCGGCCGGCGATCTCGCCAGCGAAGCCGGATTCCGCGATGCGGTCGCCCCTCACGCCGCGGAGGATGGCGAGGCGAGGGCCATCATCATTCGACACAACGGCACCGCGCAAAGCATCACGACGAAGTTGGACGCCCAGTTCAATTCGCGACAGCCCCCGACGGCCCTCCTCGTCGCCAAGCCTCAGTATGTCTTTGCCGTGATCATCTATCTGCTGAAGCGCGGCCTCACGGTGCCCGACACCGTTTCGTTTATCTCGCGCGACCACGACCACGTGTTCGAAAACGTGCTCCCGCCGATCGCCCACTATAGCTTCGGCGAAGAATCCTACGCCCACCGCCTCTCTCGCCTGATGCTGCAGATGGTGAGCCAGGGCAGCCTCCCCGTGGAGCCCAATCTGATCTTCCCGAAATTTATCGCCGGCGGCACCGTGAAGCCGCTAGCTTGAGGAAACGCTGATAAACGAATACTTCGCGGAGTGTTCACAATCTCCGCAAGGGCGTTCGCTCAAACCACGCACAGTGAAATCAACCTTTGCACGAGACTTCGGCAGACCAGCAAGCGCGTCCACCTGTGTTACTAGGTGAAGGGGCACGTCCCTGTGCCCATTTGTATTTTATCGCGTCACGACTTTCGCTTCCTGCGTTCAGCGTCTCCCTAAAGGCGTCACCACAGGCCCAGATTCACCCGCTGGAGGTAGAGCGGCGCGGCCGTGTCGTTGTGGATCGCGAGGCGGTTGTCGCCGGGTTGCAGCCGGTCCGCCGGAAAACGGTAGCTCCGACCCTCGCTGCGTTTGGGGCGCGCGAGCGACGCGGCCGTGTCGGCGTCGGGCGTGTATTCGAGAAACAGTTCGGGAGCGCGCAGCCGTTGAAACATCTCCACGGCCTCGCCGTTGAGCGTGAGCCGCGCCGGACCATTGATCTGCAGCAGCAGGCGCGCCCGCCAAGCCGGCAAGGCTGCCGCGGGCACGCGCAAGGCGATCTCGTGCGACTCGCCCGGCTCCACCGTCACCGGCAGGATCCCCGGCAAATCCATTTCCTTTCGCACTCGCCGATGCGCCACCGAGAAGAGCAGCGGTTTCCGGCACGCCGTCGCCGGATCCTCGATCCCATCGAGGTAGTTCGCGTAAACGTCCTGATGAAAATGCCGACCCTGCGTCGGAAAGTTAAACATGCTAATCCCGTCCGCCCCGGACTCGTAGAGCCCCGTCGCCACCGCCCGGGTCGACTCGGGATTGTGATATTGAAACCCGTGCTGGCACTCGATCGTCGCGTAGATCGGCACTGCCTTGTCGCCCATCGCCGCCCGCATCGCGTGGATCGGCATGAAGAAATCCGAAGTGAGAAACGGCCCCGCCGTGACCGTATCGACCAACCCGCGCCGCACCCACTCCACCACATCCGTCCCCAGCACTCGGCAGCCTTCCAGCGAAGTCGGCACGCGCACAAACAGCTTCACGCCCTTCGCCTTCGTCATCGCCCGGATCGTCGCCACGAAATTCGTCAGGTGATCACGTTTCGCCCACACCTCGTCCGGGGTGCCCGAGAGGTGACAGGGGAAACGCATCCAATCCAGTTGCAGGCCATCCATCGGATACTTCGCCAGGAGCTCGGCGAACACTCGCTCGAAATACGGCGCCACCGCCGGATGCGAATAATCCAAGCCAAAGTTAAACCAATCTGGGTCGCCGCGCTGCACCGCCGGTAAATCCACGATGCACTCCGGGTGCTCCTCGCGCACCGGCGGCAGATTCCAGCCATCGGCGTCCTCCGGATTATGCACGTCGTTCATCCGGAAGCTTACGCAGGTCTCCTTCCCCGCCGCCTTCAGCCGCTCCATGAAGTAGCCGAAGGGATCGTTTCCTTTCGCGTGCTCCTTGACCAACTGCGTGCAACGCGGATCCACTTTCGACACCTTCGTCGGGTAATAGAATCGCCCGGCGCCACAGCACAACAGGTAGGTCGTCACATTCGGCGGACACTCCCCCACCGCGTCGTCGATGTCCTTACGGTAGTCTTCGCTCAGCGTGCTGAAAACATTGTGACCGTCGTCATCGAGCAGGAGGCGCGGTTCAATTAGAGGGCGGAAGGGTGTGGCCATGGAACAGGGGGGATCGAAAGGCACCGGCCATCGCGCGAGTCGCAAAGGGCACGGTCAACACGCCGCAGTTTACGGGAATCGGGGCGAATGCAATCACCACCCGCGATGATAAATCATTTCGCGCGAGGGGACTTTTGCCGTCATCACTTCGAGTGCGGCTTGTCATTTTCCGCCGCTTCATTCCGTGTGGGTGCCCTCGCCGTTTCCCCCGCCCCGCCCCATTATGAGTTCGCCCGCCAAGGTCCGCCGTCATCTGACCGGCCCGATCAGCTCGATCAGTCCGCCGTTTACTCGCGCGGGTGATCTGGACGAGCCGGCGTTGCGCGCCGTGGTCGAGTTTGCCGTCACCGAAGCCCGCAGCGAAACCTTGCTGCTGACCTGTGGCGACAGCCTTTTCAGCGTGCTCACCGACCGCGAAATTGCCGAGGTCACCCGCATCACCGTCGAGCAAAACGCCGGGCGTAAGCTGGTCGTCGCCGCGGGCAACTGGTGGACCGGCGAGTCCGTGCGCTTCGCCGAGCATTGCCGCGAGCTCGGCGTCGACGTGTTCATGCCGTTACCTCCGAATTGGGCCGGCTCGGTCAGCGAGGCGACGCTCGTCGAGTATTTTGAAACCATCGCCCGCGTCCTGCCGGTGATGGTCGTCACGGCCATCGGCCCAGGCGTGGGAGTGCCGCTCGGGGCGATCAAGCGGCTGGTCGAAGGCGACAACGGGATCGTCGCCATCAAGGACGATATCTGCGGCCCCTACGGTCGCCGCCTCGCCGCGCTCACTCACGAAAAATGGGCATTTCTTTCCGGAGGCCGGAAGGAGAACCACCTCGATCAACTCCCCTACGGAGCCCACGCCTACCTCTCCCTCTACATGCGCTTCTTCCCTGAAATCGCGCATCGGTATTGGGCCGCGATTCAAGACGGCCGCCGCGACGACGCTGTCGCCATCATCAACCGCTACGACATCCCGCTCATGGATTTCTGCGCGGCCCACGGCGTTCACTTCGATGCGGTCGTGCATGGCGCGATGGAGCTCGCCGGGATCGCCCCACGCTGGCGGCGCGCCCCCTACACCAGTCTCGACGACGCGCAGATGGATCATCTCAAAGATTTTTTTGCCACTCGGGGTCTGCCTTCCCGCCGCTCAGGCTAATCCGTTCTGTCATTGCGAGGAGCGCAGCGACGCGGCAATCCACAATCACCCGACGTTCCCGCCCTCTTCGCCCTAGCACTCTCCGCCTATCCCTCACCAGAAGCTCTTCTCATGAACTATAAAATTGGAGTCTACGGAGACGATCGTCACACCGACCTGATCCTCGTCAATCCTACGGGTGAGATTTGCGCCCGCCGCTCGACGATCGGTTGCAACCCCGACATCTACCTCGATCAAGACACGATCCGCTCGGTGTTGAACGAAAAACTCGAGGAACTCGCCGCCCACGCGCGCACCGAAAACTCCGACGCCGTGATCGTGCATACCGCCCTCTGCCTGCCCGGCAGCCTGAAATTCTGGGACGGGATCGTCGCCCGCCTGCACCTCTTCAGTCCCGCCAGCGCTCACGCCAACTACACGCCCGCCCTCGAGCAAGCCACCGGCGGTCGCCCGGGGATTTTGATCAACTGCGACCCGCTGCGTGCCCTCGTCGCCGGTCGCGCGACCGACGGCACCGTGCACTGCGCCGGAAATCTCGGCTGCCGCATGAGCGATCCCGGCAGCGATTACGACCTCGGACGCCAAGCCCTCACCTGCACCCTCGCCGAACTCCAAGGCTGGGGAGAAACCTCCGAGCTCGGCCGCATTGTCTGCCGCGAAATGAACGTGGCCGATGCCACCCTCCTCTCGATCAAACTCGACGGCCCCGCCATTTCCCACCAACAGATCGCCGATCTCGCTTCGCACGTGTTGCGGCTCGAGACCGAAGGCGACGACATCGCCGCCGCGATTATGCACGACTCGGTGTGCGAGCTCGCTTACCTCGGTGAAACCGTCCGCGAAAAACTTTTTGGCAAGAGCGGAGAGGCCACCTTCGGCCTGCGAGGCGCGATCCTCCAAACCGACCTCGCCCGCCAAGCCCTCACGGAGATCCTCGGCCCCGACACCGCGTTCACCCCCATCACCGCCGACCCCACCGAGGGCCTCCGACAACTGCTCCTCCGCCTCGGGTAAGACAACCGTCCGCGCAAATTCCCAAGCCAATTTTATCGGGAACTCAGGAACGCTGGAACCGGATTTTCCTCTCCACGCTTAGCCGCATCATCCGCGGAGAAACTCCGGGACGAACGTTATCGACCCGTTCGGTTGCGTCGTCGGAACCATGCCATTTGACCACGGATTTAACGAATCAACCCGGATAACGGAAAGAAGTGGGGAACCATCAGGTCTGAGCGTCGCCCAGCGAACCTGCGGCCTCAACACCCTGACCCGATTGGCATGCGATGCTGAACCGTAGCCCGGCCAGCAACACCTCGGTCGAGTCGTTCCCCAACGGATCGATAAAAGGGGGACCGAGCGGCCCAACCATCCCCGATATCGGCAGACATCAACAGCCGGCCATTTCAGCAGTCGTCCCTCGGATTCGTTCCTGTCGGGGTCGGGCCATTCCTTTCATTTAGAGGCACCTTTCTCTTCGGGATCTTTTTCGATGAGCGGCCATCCCTTGACACTACGCACGCTATTGCGCACGTTTCTGGCATGACTTCGCTGCCCGTCACTCAAGCTCGAGCCAAGCTCTACCAACTGCTGGATGAAGCCGCCGAATCCCATGAGCCCATTCAGATCACAGGTAAGCGCTCCAACGCCGTGCTCATTTCGGAGGAAGACTGGCGCAGCATCCAAGAGACTCTTTATCTCGTCTCGATTCCCGGGATGAGAGACTCCATTCGCAAAGGTCTCGCCCAGCCGCTCAGCAAGGCCTCGACCACTCCCGGCTGGTGACCTGGGCCGTCGTCTACACTAAGCAGGCCCAGAAGGATGCCCGGAAAATCGCGGCCTCCAATCTTCGCACGCAGACTCAACGGCTTCTCGACATCCTCGAAGCGAATCCCTTTCAGACTCCACCACCCTACGAGAAGCTGATGGGAGATTTAGTCGGGGCCTACTCGCGCCGCATCAACATCCAGCACCGCTTGGTCTATCAAATCTATGAGACCGAACGCACCATCAAGGTCCTCCGCATGTGGACTCATTACGAATGAAGCGCGAAACCCGTTCAGTTCCTTGGCCGGAACTCGGTAATTGAACCACGGATTTAACGGATCAACCCGGATCGCGGCAAGTAACAGGGCGAACCCAAAAGTCTGATCTTCGCCCTGCGGACTAACGACCTCGACGCGCTGCCCGAGAGCCACCCGCCGCTAACGCGGCTGATCCTGTTAGCGACTCCTTTCTCGACCCGCCCGATTCAACAGCCTTGAGCCGACCTCGCCGCTCGGGATGGCTCCCCGCACGCAATTGGCTCGACGGTCCCGCCGACTTGGCAAAATCTCCCCCTTCGAGACGGGCTGGTAGCTCAATGGTTAGAGCAGGGGACTCATAATCCCTTGGTTGCGGGTTCGAATCCCGCCCGGCCCACCACCTCACAAACCGGACATTTCCCGTGTGATGCGCGGCACATTAGTATGCCTCTTTGGCAGGTGGATGCGCCTTTTCAAAGCGCCACATCAACAAGTTAGCCTTCATTTGTGTTTCAGTAGGAAACCGGATTTCCGAAAAAGCTCCGCCCTGATCGCGTCAGGTTCGCGTCATATCCCTCGGAAGACACGAACAGTCAGGCCAATCCTTGGGCTCGGCTGAGGGCGAGCTGGATCACCGGTCATTATCTCAACAGCCTCCTAGCGAATTGATTGGTGCGCCCCGACACCACCACGGCCTAATGTATTCAGTGTAGCTATTCCTATAACGTGCGGGAACGGCTGACCCCGACTCAATAAGAGGCCCCCTCGACAGATTGCCAGGCAATGAAAGAGACGGCTCCGTCGTGCTGGAGACTGGTTCTCGAAAATCATCTGAGGTTCTTCCGGCCGCCCCAGCTCACCCTCAAGACCAACTTAATGGCGCGGACATTCAAGATATTGAGAGGCACGGGCGATCGCTTTCACGATCACCGCAATCAAAGAATCAACTGAACGCCTGGGCGCAACCTTCAATCGGTAGTGCTCAAACCAACCGTTCCGAGCGGTCGGTCCCTACTATGATCTCTGTAAATCCTTCACAAACAATAGGAGGATATCAGTGGAACTTAAGAGTTGCTCCGATGGACCGTTGATGGTTGACAAAAGTTGACAACCTCCGCTCTACTTCCCCGCTCTACACCATGGAACGTTCGCTAAACCAACCTGCGGTCTCTCAGGCCATGCAGGCAAATGGGCTCTCCCAGAGTTCAATAGCCGAGGCTTTGGGGGTTACGCGGGCCGCCGTGTCAAAATGGATGAACGGCCAGGCATTTCCCCGCCCAGCCGAACTGCTCAAGCTAGGAAAGCTGTTTAATCTGGGCTATGCTCAGATTGTTGACGCAGCACCGCAGAATCACAACGAACCGTTGGTTGCGTTCCGTCGCCGAGCAGGAACGAGGACAACCCCTGCGCATGTCGCCCATGCCAAGCAGATGGGACGCCTACTCGCTCCCGTCGTAAAGCATCTCGGGTTCGACCAGTTTCTCTCACCCGGCCGATTAAAGAATCCGTCGTTGGACTATGACTATATTCAGACCTTGGTCACCGAGCTACGCCGAGACCTGAAGCTGGATGTGATTGGGCCAATCCAATTCACCGACCTTATTGGCAAGTTCAATGAACTCCAGGCGGTCATCGTGCCTGTCATGTGGGGGGCAAAAAATCGCCACGAAAATGCGCTGCACATATACTTGCCCGAGTCGAAAGCCACCTGGGTCTATCTAAACCTCGATAGCCATATTCATGACTTCAAGTTTTGGATGGCGCATGAGCTCGGTCACGTTCTCGCGGTCGATCTGCTCACGGAGGCGAAAAACGATGAGGCGGAGGATTTTTCTGACGCATTTGCTGGCGCGCTACTCTTTCCAGAATCTGCGGCACAAAAAGTCTATGTTGAGTATAGCACTGCTCGCATAGCGAGGATCAGAATGGATATTCTCGTGAGGGCTGCGCAGGAATACGTTATCTCACCGAATTCGGTTTACCACGAGATCCAGAATTTCTCCCGTGCGCGACACCCCGAGATACGATTTGAGCCCGTCTCGAACAAAACACTCCACGCAACCATTGCTCGCTTCAATCGAAGCTACAAATGCGTGAGCGAGACACTGTTTCCTTCAGGGAAGCCGACGGCTGAGGAGTTCGTCCAAGTCTGCTCCGACACCTTCCAGACGCCTGTCTTCGCCGCCTTGGCCGGTTATCTTAAAGAGCAACCTCAGAGCGATGCCTTGATCAGTCGTATTCTGGACGTTCCCCTTACGGACGCCAAAGAGCTGCGGCAGGTCATGGTTTCCCCCAGTTCCTGCTCAGGCTGACTGACAACGCGTTGGTGGTGGTCCGTGCTAGGCCTTAGGTGCCGGGCGTCCGAATTGCTTGATGTAGCTGTTCCGGAAATTGGCAGGCTCGTCCTTGTCATATTGCCACTGAGCGACGACCAGTTCAACCTTGTCCATGTCGACATGCTTTTCGTCGAGCATGAGGCGCATCAGCTCCAAGCTTGTCGTTACATGCACACCATACATTTCGGTCATCTCATACAGCGCTAGATCGTCCGTGACCATCCGGCATGACAGTTCTGACGCGGTGGCAAGGATACGAACATCGGTTGGCGAGACGCCTGGAAATTCCGATTTCGCCTCCTCCCACATAAACTCGAAAGTGGCATCAATTGCTTTCGCTTGGTTGCGGCTTAGGTTGAGCGACCAAGCGCGATTCTCTGCGTATTGTTTTCGCTGAAACCAATCAAACTTCGTCTGTAGACGAGGCTCCTTTTAAAACTCGGCGGCAAGTCCGGCATGAGCGTAGAGCGCAAAATCGGCCTTCCCGAATGGCGTCCCCAACAAAGGATGGATATTCTGCGCCAACCGAAAGTAGCACGTTGAATCCAGTATGATTTTCGTGAGGGCCATGGAGCGAACGGAACCGGTGCATGCTTACTCCACGAGAGCCTTGAAGACCGCGTCGACGGGATCGGCATAAAACTCGATCCGGAGCTTGGTCCAGATGTCGTCTGGTAGATCGTTGAGCTGTCGACGGGTCGAAACGGGCATCAGCAGCACGGTGGCCTTTTTCTCGGCAGCGACCTCGGCGACTGCCACTGGGTTGGGGATCATTTCTATGGAACCACCGAGATTGAGCTGACCGACAACTACCAACCCACCCTTCGTGTTTTTCTCTAGCAAACTTCCCGCCAGAGCCACCAGTGTGGCCAAGCCCAATCCGTGGCCTGAACGGTCATTATCAAGTGCCCGCATTTGCAGCGAAAATTCATGGCTCCGGGGGTCGCGGTCGCCCACCAGCTCCTTTGCTCGGGTATAGAGGTTTTGCTCTCCTACTTTGGCACTCTCCCGGAATGACGGGGGAGTTGGCGAATTCAATATGCGCACACCGCTTCCTGGCCCGGAGGTAACCTCAACCCGGTAAAGTCCGGGGCCGGATTCCCCCGTTCCTGGACCGATAGCCCAAACCTGGCCAGGAGGAAGTGGGTCTGTCTCGATGGCGTCGTCACTATGAAGTTCGGGTGTGGAGACAAATTTCTCAACATCATCAGTGCCGATTTGGAATGAGAAGTGAGTGTTGCGAAATTCACTCTTGAGGCACTTGCGTTGCTGCTCCTTGACCCGCCGACGTGCTTCAAGAGCAACGCGGACAATCTGTTCCAGTTCATCATCGGAAATGGCGGTAGCAGGATCTGGGAAAATCAACTTGGTCATACCGCTGACCGTCTTACTCACTGCCTCGATATCGCGGCCACTAAGGGCGCCGCCGAAGCGAACCCGGCCCTGCATGACATTGACGCGGCTGGTGCCCCGTAGCTTGGTCCAGCATTCGCTCAGGAAATCGCTCACCAGCCCAAAGTGATTTGTCAGATGGGCGTTTGGATTTAGTTTTGGGAAATCCCAGCCCGGCACGAAGGCGTGGATGCGGTCGTGAAACGCGGTGTCATCCCGCATCTCTGGTGGGAGCGGGCTCAGGAGATGCCCGATGCGCTGTTGCTGGGTCACGTCCACGTCAAAATTCCCAACCATCACAATGCTCCCTTGGGCGCGGATACTCTCTTTGCCCCGGCTGAATTCGCCCGAGGCCATGTAGCCCTTCATGATGTTCACCCCGTCTTTTTGATCGAAGGAAACCCCGGAGATTTCATCGAAGCACACCACGTCGAAGAGGCACACCAGACCGCGCTGACCATTCGCATTATTCACAAACATCTTCGCGACCGTCGCTTTGCCGCCAGATATGAGATGCGAATACGGCGAAATCTGCTGAAACAGATGGCTCTTGCCGGTTCCCCGCGGTCCGAGCTCCACCATGTTGTAGTTTGGTTCCACGAACGGGACCATGCGCAGCAACACCACCAGTTTCGCGCGCGCATCCATGGCTGATGGTTCGAGCCCGATGGAACGGATGAGAAAGTCGATCCACTGGTCGGTGCTGAAGGCGGCCCTACCCACCTTCAAGGTATCGAGGGCGTTGGCACTGGAGAGCTGGATGGGGCGCAGGCCCTCGATGAAAAACGGTCGACCGTTGCGCTCCTGGGCAATGACGGCGTCGTATCCTAGCGTGACCTCGGCGTAAAAGCCGTCCGTCAACATCCGCTCGTGTTCCTTCACGAAACGGTCGGCCACCTGCACATCGCGCAGGGCCAAACTGGGCAGTTCGGCGAGATAGCAGTCATTCTTTGCGTCAAGCCGGGCCTTGACGATGTCGATTATCTTCACGGTTCCGTCCGTGCGCGCATTGGATTTGAATAGTTCTTCGCGGCCCGTCCGCACGGTGCGGTTATCGAGCTGCTGCTCCACAATGGTCAACCCCTCTTGAATCTCTGCCTCATCTGTCGAGGCGCAGTATCGGCCGAGCAGAAACTCGACCACATAGGTCGGCACCGGGTAGTGCCGGGCGTATTTGCGGACGAGGTCCTTTCGCACGACAAAGCCATCGAAGGGTTTGGCCGCCAGTTGATCCAGTGTGTCGAGTTCCATGAGTGATGCGTAGTTAAAGGTTATCCGCCGATCCGTGTGTCGGCCTTGGCAATGACGCGCCCAGAGGCGTCGGTGATAATAAGGGTTGCTGCTTGGCCAACTAGGTCCTCGTCGCTCACCAAGAGGGAAACTTGCCCGTCGGCCTCGACCTCTTTGGTCGGAGAGACCTTCCGGTGCTTTTCTTTCAGTTCCACGTGGGCCGACAATCCAGCCTCCCCATGGGACAACTCCAAGGCGCAGCGCATCCGCTTCCACCGGACCACTGCCACACGCACTACGCCACCTACTGCCGCCGCACTGCTAACACGGAGGATTGGAGTCACGCACTCTTGCAGGCTAATTCCACCGTGCGCATAAGCCTCGCCCTTCTTGAATGCCTTGGCCCCTGGTGCTGTCGCCACGTGCTCAGCCTGATTCCATCGCCACGGCACTGTTTGCACTTCTGGCGTGCTCTGTCCCTTGATGGCCGCGCAGCGGGACCAGCGACTGTCCACCAGAAAGCCAGGCAGTTCATACTTGGCGAGGTTCCCCGGCATCAGTAACCAGCCGTGGTCTGTGACGACCTTGACCGATTTCCACCCAGCTCCGAGCAAGGCCTCGACCAAGTTGACCACTCGCTCCAACTCCCCGGTTAGAGTGGTTGGCAGTTCAGCACCTAACTCATGCCCGCGGCTGTCGATCCGCCCCGTCTCCATCCAACCGCGCGCAGCATCCGAAGCCGGTTTCAGGGGCTCCCCTTCCTTCAACTTCTGATAGCCGGCCGACTCCAACAGCTTGTTAAAATGATGCTGACTGAGTTCGGTGCCCCCGGGGCCATTCGGTTTGAAGTCAGGCGGCATTTTCTCGCCCCGGCATTGGTCGGCGATGGGGGCGACCGCGGGTTTGGCGGTGGGCGTGACGGAAGGCAGGGCCGCCATCCTCATGGATCGATCCACAGAAAAATTCGCTTTTTCCAACCTGCCAGAGAGTTCCTGCCCGATATCAAAACGCAGTCCGTCCACGAACAACAGGCATTCACCCTCGGCGGCGGTTTCACCGGCGGGAAAGTCATAACCTTGGGCGGTTACCAGCGCCTGATATTTGCACGCCAGTTCTTCCAGCCACGGGGCATAGACTGAGCGAATGGCTGCGTGCAAGGCCGCGACATCCTTGCCGTGGCCAATGGGCCGCATGGCCGTCAGCGCCGCCGCGTCCGCCTTCCATCCCCGTTCCACATACCAAGTGACTAATTCATCCGAAGTAGCGCATGCGGGCACCGTTCGCGTTGCTTCCGCTAGTTCGTGCAGGGCGGCCATGCTGAGAGCGAGTGGTGACTCGCCGAGCTTGGTCCACACCCACGCACGACGCGGAGAGTGCTCCGTCTCCAGCAGATTTAGGATATGTCGTGCGTCGTGGGATGCCTGATGCTCCAACGCGGTCAACGCTGCCCGCAATGCGTTCTCCTGCTTCTCGTTTTCCGCCGGCCAGGATTCAGGGTCTAGCGCGAGGATGTCAGTGGGCTGCGCCTGATTCAAAGCAGCGCGGACTTCCCCATAGAGGGCCGGTGCTTCGCAAAACCGATCCCAGAGCTGACGCCAAGCAGCGGTGCCTCGAAGGCCGAGACGTTCGGCAGCATACAGCGGAGCCTCTTCCCCGGGGTCAAAGGCGTATTGGTCGCGACAACGCGAACGAAACGCATGCCAACGCTCATCGCCCCAAAGTGGGCGCACCGAGTCGGGCGAGGCCAGCCAAGTCAGTAGGTCACGTGGCGTATCGCCGACCACAATGTTGTCGAAATCCGCCGCCTCCAGCCGTCCTTTGCCGCGCAGTTGCTCGATCGGTGTTTTCGCCAGCATCGCGATCGCCGCCTTCAGGGATTCGCGGGTTTTTTCATCGCCAGCCATGTCAAGGCCGAGTCCCTCGTTGGCTTGGAAAAAGGCTTCTAGCGTCCAGTCACGGCCGTTGGGGTGAGTCCAGATGGTGCCCCGGTAGAGCAACTCAACCAGCGGCTGCCATTCCGGCTCACACTGGTCGGCGGCGCGCAATTGATGACGCGCCACCCCAGGCAGATACAGCACTGGAGTCACCCCTCTGGGTAGTTCGACCTCCTGGATCGTGCCGGCAATCGCGCACTTGAGCCAAATCACCGGGCCGGTTCGCTCTTCCGGGGCGTAGTCGCCCAATATGAAAAGCTCAGGCATGAGTCCCTGCAACTGGTTGACGACGGGCTTCCATACGCCTTCCGGATCCGTCCAGAGGATGACGACCGGCGCCTCCTCGGCCCCATCGTGGTAGCCTTCGGCGGTCGCGCGGAGTCGCTGAACGAGAATTTCGAGTATGGTGATAGAGGAGGTCATTTCTTCTTAGCTGGAGCCTTGGGCTTGGGGGCGCTTTTCGAGTGAAGGCTCATCTCCTCGATTTTCCCGGCAACTTTGCCGATGAGGTCCACACTCACCGTTTGCGGCACAGCTCCCTTCTCGATGTAACTGGATAGGTATGGCGCAGAGGCCGATTTCAGACCTGCACGTGTGAGCACGATGTGCGCAACTGCTTCCGCCTCAATTTCTACAGTTTGATGGTCAAGGCTGTGGCGGCTTGGCCACCAAACGTCGCGATCAGAACCAAGGTGTCCAAGGAATATATGTGCCAGTTCGTGGCAAAGCACTCCATATCGACCGGGTTCATCCAAGCCAGCATGAACAGCGATACGCATCTTATGGTTGTGATTCTTGAGGTTCTTTGTGGCAAAACCTCCATGCGTGGAAGAGAGGGACTTGAACTCGACTCTCACTGCCCATCGTTTGGCGTTGGCCAACAGGTGATTAAGACGCTCCGGTGCCCACATGCCTTGAATCGCGCCAAATGCCCGTAGCTTTCCCGGCAAGGGCGGGTTCTCCACCGCGTCCAAGTCATACACCAGCATCACCGGGTGCATAGGGGCAAGAATCAGCATCGGGCGGGCGTCTTCCTTGATTATGCAGTCGAACTCTTCCTTCCAGTGCTTCGCCGTCGCATAGAACGCGCAGCTCCTATTTTGGAGCCGCACCAGCATGTTGTTGAAGGGCGCGTAAGCTCTGAAACGGGCGCAGAAATCGATCATTTCCTGGAATGCCGCGCTATTACGGTAGACGGCACTATTGCGAAATAGATCGTCGATTGTGCTTTTGAATTCCCGCTCCTTTTTTACTTGGCCCAGCACCGCTGCATCAATCGCATCGTCGCTCAGAATCTTTTCGGCATAGTGAAACCGGTCTCGATCATCGCTGAATAATCCTTCGCCAATTCGCAGCCAATGCACGGCATGCTTCAACGCCCATCGGGCACGCCAGCCGAAGGCTTCATTCCCCTCGATTCGTTCCAGCAGCGTCGCCGCGTCCGGCCAAGGCTTTGGTTCATCCATAATACGTTCGATGAACTTCCAAATTTTATCGACGAACGCCGACTCAGGGGTCCCTGACTTAGGGCGAATGGACAATGCGGTCGTCACACAATAGCCTCCGTTTCTATCACGACAGGTCGCTTACCTATACGCTGGTATCGTTGCTCAAATGCTTCGTAGCCGCCTTCCATAATTTTACAGATGGCTTCCCGCAATTTGGGTTCCTGAAGCGTGCCTGTGGTTCGAGCGATACACCGCCCCCCTGTATCCTCCATCGCCACAACCAATTCTGCGTCACCGTTCACGACGATATTGGGGTTGTGGGTGACGACCAAAAGCTGTCGCTGCGCTTTGCCGGCACGAATCTGTTTCACGATCAAGTCGTAGATCAGCTCGTTATCCAAATCGTCCTCAGGCTGATCAAGAATCAGCGGGTCATTGCCGTAAGATAAGACGAATGCGAGAATTGCCGCGGCCTTTTGACCAAGCGAAGCCTGGCGCAGCGGCCGGAAATTCGTGCCGAGGCCACGAGGACTATACTTCACTTCCAGCCCGTCATTCGGCATCCACGTCAACAATCGATCGATGTCCTCGGCTTTGAGCTTTTGAAGAAATTGACGAAACCAGGCACCGAAATGCTCCGCACCCGCGTATCGCACTTCGTGAATCATCGTTTTCTTTTCGGCCCACCTTTGCTCGATGACTGCGACAGCGTCTACTGTATCGGGAGGTAAGTCTGAATAGATTTCTGCGATCAGGCCACCGTTTGGTTGGCCCGCATCGTTGAAGGTGAGAATGTCGTCGGCGTAGCGTGGTGACTCCCGGTCGTCAGCACACCCCAGCAGCTCCCGGAAAGAACGTTCGATGGTTCGTGATTCCGGTTCCCAGCCGTAGGGCTTCACCGTCATCCGCACAAACGCGTTTGTGCCTAGCACAGTGGACAAGAACGCTGTGCGCGCCGCGGTCAGTTGACGGCGCGCTTCCAGAGCTTGGGTCAAGGCCGTTGATGCTTGGGCTTCGAGTTCGTCACGCTGGGTCTTCACTCTCTGGAGAGCATCGATTTTCCCCGCTAGGATTAGTCGCTCTCCGTTCAGGCGCCCAAACTCGCTTACATCTCGCGCACCGATTGCTTCGAGCTGAGTTTTGAGCGTTTGGAAGTCCCGCGTGGCTTTCTCGCACTCCTGATTCCACGCGGTCGCTTTGACCTTTCCATTCCATGCGGAGTGGCGACTCGTCTCCGACTCAACCAACTGCGAGAGACCTTCACTCAATGAGCGTAGCGCCTGCTTGCCCTCTTGGAGGAGTTCGACCACCTCTTGGTCAGCCGGCAGGGATGAATCAAAGTCCGCCTGATTGAGATCGGTCGGAATGAGATTGGAAGCAGCACCGGAGAGCAACTTCACGGCATCGGCGAATTCCTTTTCAATCGTCGCCAAATGGGCACATTGCTTCTCTCGTCGTTGATAATTTTCCAGCACTTCGGCATGTTTCGCATCCTTAAAAACCGCCAGCTTCTTATCTATGTCTTCGAGTGCACCGCGTAGCTTCGCCTCCTCGCTCAGTTGACCGGTTAACACCCTGCCCTGAGCGCGTAAGCTGAGATATTGCTGGTGTTTTTCGCTAAGGCTCTGCGTGAGGATTTCTATGCCTACCTCGGGTGCCTCGTCCACGAGTGCGAGTAAGGCGGAAGATTGTTCTGCCAAAGCAGCAATCTGCCTCTGGCTGAACACGCGAACGGGGAAACGCTGGCGAATGTCACCTTCTGTAGCCTGCCATCCCTCCGTAGCGGTCTCCTCCTCCATCGTTTGAGCACTGCCATCCGTTATCCAAGTCAGCCGATAGCGGTCGCTATCCTTGCGATAAACGAGTGCGATCTTCGTGGTGGCGGTCATTGCGCCATCGTCATCTCGTCCCTTCGGCACCTGGCCGAACCGGTCGACAGCGGCTTGAATAGTGGCCGGTAGATCCTTTTCACGCCCAAGAGCGAAGCGACCGAATTCGAGGATACTGGACTTCCCGCTCCCTCGTCCGCCAATAACTGTATTCATCCACGGGCTTAGCTCGATCCTAAGGGGCTGTCCGCGTCCGCAGTAACGCGCCTCAGTGATTTCGATCGACTCAATTCGATTCTCAGGAGGTTGATTGGGATTGAACTCTTGGGAGCATTGAGTCGAACGACGCAGTGACAGCTGCTCGCCATCCAGGAGCGCTAGCCTCAGCCCTTCAATTGAGGGTTTTCCCATTTTTACCCAAGAATAATGAGAACCTGGAAAGCGAGCGTTCGTCGCCGAGGCGGACGCAGTCGGGTGATGCGAATCCGATCCAAGCACGCGACTCCAGCGCAGCTTTTTCTGACCAAACATTTGGGGCGTGGCATAAACATCTTCGATGATTTCCATCGCGACGATACTCTCGCATTCCAGCAAGGGAAGCAGGGCATTGCCCCGTAGCTCCACGAATGCTCCTGTCGGTTTGTCACAATGAGCAGGAATTAAGATCCCGCCCAACCGATGAGTCTCTTGGCAGATGTCCGTAATTGATGCCTCACAGGAGGCATCTGACTCTCCTCGCACCCCGCGAAAGCGGGCCGCGCCTATGAGACCGTCGACCACACTTACTTCAGTTGATGGATCGAACAGCGCGAGGCAATGCACCCGACCAACGCTTAGCTCGACGCCAGGGAAAATAGAGATCTCTCGGAACTCTGAATGATTCTCGGCCCTCAGTTGTTGGAAGGCGTCCCGCACGGGGGCAATTCCGGCGGCGGAATTGTGATCCGTGATAGCGACGCAATCGATGGATGCCCGCATGAAGTCGAGCAGCCAGTCTTTTGCTGACCGTGCTTTGAGTGATGCCTGAACGGCCGGGTCAACATCTTTGCCGTAGTCAAACGATGCCGACGTGTGAGTATGAAAATCAAATTTCCACCAGCGAGAGCCAACGAATTGAGGAGAACTCATTTTACAGATGTTTGCTGCTCGCGGGCGGCGCGTTTGGTGGCGGGGGTGTAGTGGCAGGCGTTCCAGCGGTTGCCGTTGAATTCTTTGCCGCCGGTGAAGTCTTCGGACTCTTCGTCCCAGCTCCAGAACCAGGGGAAGTCGGCTTTCGCGCGGTGGGGTTCGGTGCCGCGGTCTTTGGTCCATTTGACGTTGGGCTTCCAGCGGAGGATGCCGGCGCCTTTTTTCTTCACGTCCTTGGCGAGGAGGAAGGGGCGGATGTTCATCCGCACGCCGTCGTTGATATCGGGTTCCCAACCGAGGGGTTGCTGGTGGAGCGGTTTCCAGCGGATGAAAAGGTCGTAGGGCGGCTCGCCGGCGAGGATGGCTTTGAGTTGCGTTTGCAGGGCTTGGGCGGCGATCAGGCGATCTTCCGCCCCCGCCTCATTGCGCTTCATGCCATCCTGTTGGCGAAGAATCCAGTCGCCGAGGTAGCTGAAGGTGAGCGTTTCGAGGAGTTTGCGGCCGGCGCCGCCGGGGGCGGCGAGCTGGTGGTAGTTAATCAAGACGTGAAAGCCGTCGGATAGGCCGTCCCAGATGTGCCAGATGAAGGGGCGGTGATGAAAGAGTTTACAATGCTGCTCGAACATCTCGTTTCGCAACCAATCCTCCAGCGAACTAGAGTTTCCGCCGGACTGGTTGATCAAATTGTGTTCATCGTAATCGCCGAGGGCGGTGGATAGCAGCAAACGCAATCGGTCGGCGGCTGATCGTTCACCGCGCACGGGCGACAGACAGACGATGCCGTCGTCATCCGCCAGTGTTTCCAGACCATCCGTGCTGAGCTTCGGGCAATCGGGAAAACTTGAACCGGTCTGGCGCGGCCACTGGTAGCCGAGCAACCGGGCCACGGCCACCTGCAACGGCTGGTCGGCACCGGCCGGGTGGCCGTTGAACAACCACTGCGTCGGGTCGCTCGAAAACGGCTTGGGCAACCCGTGCGGATACTTCTCCGCCGCCACCTTCTGCCAGTGCGCGAGATCGAAGGGGACTTTGACCAGGGTTGTATTCGCAACTTGGGTCTTCTGATTTATCTTTCGAACCTCTTTCAAAAACTGTGGACTTGAACAAAAGCAATAAATCGGGAGTAGATTTTCGGAGTTGTTGGGAAGAATTACAGCGGCGCTGTTATCGAATACTTGGCCGATGTAGAGGGAAACGGGAAGATTTCCCATCCATGCGCAAGCAACTCCCCATTTCCCCCATGCGCGATTCCCTGCCCTCCACGCAACTGACCGTGTTTCGCTAGGATTGCTTTCGATTTCTTTGATCACCAGTCCAAACGCATTATTCTCGTCTCTTTTGTAACTAACATAATGACATCCGGAATAGTGCGCAGATCCTGTTGGGCTGCTTGAGTGCAAGTTCCACAAGGGTAAACAAGAATTCAACTCCCAGAACGTCAGTCGGAAGCGACTGATATCAAAAGTATGTGCGCCTTGTAAGGAATCGGCGTAGTTCAACAGAAGCGGCAAGTCGTTTGTTCGCTCTTCAGTCTGAATGCAACTATCAGGATTCGACAACTGGTTTCTCTGGATGAGTCTTCGTAGTTCATACATCTGAAGGTTTCGTGCCTTTTCGCCAATCGAGCCAGACAGGGAAACATCAATGGAAGCAATGACCTGATTTATTGGGGGCGTTAACTTTGTAATTTGAACCAACGCGGCATTTACAACTTCCCCACTTATCGTTTCAAAGGCTCCTGGGCCGAGTCTTGCAATCGCATTAAATTGCGAACTCGTCAGTAATGTTTTTCGCAGGCCCTTGTATGTTCCCAAGAAGAGCCAGATATGCGGTGTGACCAACGCGGCTGTGCAGGATGCCCTGCAAAATTCTATACAACGTTCCAGGAAGCAAGTGGCTAAGTCCGCTTTCGCTTCCGGATAAATACGCTCACAGTATTCCATTAACACGCCCTCTTGCTTCAGGCGTCCGAGGTAAGGCACGTTGGTGGCGACGAGCGTGAACTGTCCGGCGAGAATTTCCGCCGCCTTGGCCAGGCCGCGCGCGGTCACGGCCATTTCCGCCTTCGCCGAGGCTTCGGCGGACAAGTCGTCGCGCTTCTCACCTTTGGCTTCCTGCGCGAGCGCCTTTTCAAGCAGGGGCTGGAGTTCCTGGAAGCCGGCCTCCAGCAGGTCGCCCCCGCCTGCGCGCGGGTTGATGAGGCTGCCGAGCACCGCCGCCTTTTGGAAGAGCCGGTAAAGCCGTTCCATGCCGGCGCGGAGCTTCTGGTTGTCGCCGGCCAGCGCGAGCCAGTCGGCTTCGCGGGTGTTGGGCGCGAGGCCGGAGCAGGCCAGGTTCATGGCCGGCAGGGCGCAGTGGCCCACGCGCCGCCACGCGGCCAGCGCCAGGTTGAACGCGCCGATCTGCGTGCAGCGCGGGTCAAGCTCCAGCCCGAAGAGGTTGTCGCGGATGACGGCGGCGGCGGAGTCCCTTTCGTTCAAGCTTTCCTCAGCCATGCGCAGGGCGACGAGCCGCTCGAACATGGCCACCACGAAATGCCCGCTGCCCATGCAGGGGTCGAGGCACTTGAGTTCGGCGGCGGATGTGGGCCAACCGTCGAACGTGCCGGCGGCGGGGGTCCAGTGGCCGTCCTCGCCTTTGATGAAGCGGAGGTAGTTCCAATCGCAGCCGGGTAAGGCGCACACCTTCCGTGCGTCCTCCTCCGTCGCACAATTTGAGATCTGGAATTTGGAATTTGAAACTGTCGCTACGCGACCCGCCCACCACGCGCCGAGCGTGTTATCGAGCAGGAAATCCACCATGTAATCCTCGGTGAAGAGCTGGGTGACGGGGGAGATCTCGTCGGCCCCGATTTTGACGCCGGACTCGTTGACATCCTTTTTCCGTTGGGTCTGCCAGAACTGGTAGGTCCAGCCGAGGGAATCGCTGGCGAGAAAGATCTCACTCGGCAGGTCAGCTACGAGTTTTTCCAACTGAGTGCGCGTTTCACGGGCCAGCGGGAGCGCAAGCACGGGGTCGTCCGCACGAAAGACCGCCGGCAGCATCTGCTGGGCATAGCGTCCAGCCAGCTCCCATGGGTCGGTCTTGGCCTCACGGGCCAGTTCTTCGACATCTGCGAGCGACACCGCCACCTGATGATCAGGTTCCAGGAGCAGACCATTCTCCGCGAGGAAGCGAGCGAACAGCATCCGGTGCCAATGCTCATAGCCGACGACGGCGGTGAGGTGCGAGAGCGACTGCTGGCCGCTGGGCGCCAGAGCATCGCCGGACTGTCGCCCCACTGCGCGGAGCTGGTTGCGCAATTTCCGCTGGTCGGGAGTGAGGTGATCGAACGGCTTGGCCTGATCGACCCCAAGAGTGGAGAGCGCCTCAAGGGCGCCCTGCTCGGCCAGCTCGCGGGCCCGGAGCACGGTCTTTTCCAACTGCGAGCGAAGGTCTTTGCGGAGTGATGGCATGGGGGATTAGGGGAGGAAGTAGCGAGTCGTGAGTAGCGGGTAGCGAGTAGATCAGGCTCCGGTGGCCTGAAAGAGCCAGGCGCGGCCTTTGTCGGTCAGGAGGTAGCGTTGATTCGGGCTGGTGCGCTTGTCCGGGATGGTGCGCTCAAGCCACCCCGCCGCGAGCAGGGGCTCAAGGTAGGTTTTGCGGAAGTGTTCGCGATTCTGGAGTTCCGTCGCTTGCTGCAATTCGTCGCGGGTCGCTGCCTCAGCCGCCGCGCGCAGCAGCTTAATCACATGCGTGGTGACTTGCATGGCGGGCATACCGAGCTGGGCCGCCAATTCGGCCAAGACCTTGTTATCCGGCTCCTTATCTTGCGTGGCGACTTGCGTGGTAGCTGCCGGGGCTGGCCGCCAGATCGTCTGGATCACGTGGCCCTGTTCCTGGCGAAATTCCGGGGGACGCAGTCCGGCCTCACGGCACAACGCGATCATGTCGAGGGTGCCGGTGCCGGCGCGCTCGATGTAACGGGTGAGAAAGAGTGGCTCGGCAATGAGCGGATTGCGCGGGATCGACGGGTGGGGCCGGTGGAGTGACTCCGTGGTCAGCGGCGGGAAAAGTTCACCCGGGTTCCAAATCTCTAGGCGGTCGGCAAAGAGCATGACCTGCACCGAGGCGTTGGAGGCATAGTCGCGGTGGGCAATGGCATTGACGATCGCCTCGGAAACGGCACCGGGCGGAAGCTCATATTTCTCCGGCGCCTGATTGCTCTGGGCGCGCGTGCCGACCGCGCGATCGAGCTTGGAAAGGACAAAATCCACCGCCTGATCGACCAGTTCAAACACAGTGCCGTTGAAACTGTTGTAAGCCGGGATGGGTTTGCGGATCTCCGTGCCGTGGAAGCGGAGGCACTTGACGAAGGAGGTCGGCAGGAACCGCTGCGGTGCGTCGGCGAAGAGGAGGACCGCTGCATGACTGGGCTGGTCGCCAGCGAGAAGATTCAAGTGAACCAAGGCATCCCGGAGGGGAGTCTCCGGACCAAGGGCATAGCCGCGACGGCTTTGCGCGAGGCGCAAAAAATCGACCATCTTCTTTGGAGAAAGATCGGCCAGTGTGGCCTGGGGACAGGCCGCCGCATCGAACGGCAGAGAGCGAATGTCGCCGGTCCGCACCAGTCTCGCCACCAAGCTGGCATAAAGCCCAGCGGTCAGCTCGGGCAGGGTCGAGAAGCGGCGCCGGACCACCTGGTCCGAGGCCCGGCGGATCAGCGCCTGCATCTTGCAATGGCGCGAGGCGTCGGAGGCGCCCTGGATAAAGACCAAGCGCTCCTTGCCGGCGGCGGTGGCGCGGTCGAACTCGCGCTCGGTGGGAGAAAGGCCCCTAGCGTCCTCGTAACCGTAGGATTGCCCGAAGAGCCCGACGTAGAGGGCGCAGCCGTCCACCTCGGCGAGATAGACTTGGTCGGCCCGCTGACCCGAGGCGGGTATGTCTTCAAAAAGAAAAACCTCAAAGAACTGGGACAACAGGGGATCGTTGTGAACAAAAGTTTTCAAAGCACGCCGCTCCGCCTCCAGCTCCTTTTGCACGGAGCTGATGAAGATGACGGAGTGGTGTGAGGCCGGAGGCATGGAGGTCGGGTGAGAGCGGCTCAGGAATTACGCGGACGCGCCTGATTGCAGTAGCGGTGTGTCAGCCGGGCATTTTCAGGAATTGTCTTTCCGCCACGCCAGTATTGCTCGATGTGATCAACGGCTGAATCGTCCACCTCGGATATGGTCTGCTTGCAGATCGCACAGGTCGCATTCGAGTCAAACAACTGCTGCTTGAGCTGACGCGAGAAACAACGCGGCTGGATTCGATGCTCACGCAGAATGCCTTCGACCAGATTACGGGTCAGGTCAAAACGGCGTTTAACCATGTCCTGCGAACTGGTGCTACGCTCAATGGCCTCGCGAAATTCGGTGTTGTTCACCATAAGGTCGATCCACCCTTCCCGAATGGAGTCGAGGGCCGCCATCACCTGATTACGATCCTTGTCCCAGAAAACACCCATGAGCACGTCGTAGAGGGACGCATTGAATTTCTTGGGCTCCCAACGTCCACTGGGCTCCTGCGCATCGCCCGGATAGTAGCGCTTAAAGGCGTGTTGCGGGCCGAGTAGTGAACGGATGTTCTGGAGCGCATTCTTGAAGGCCTTGCGCAAATGTTCGGCATCGACTTCAGCGATATCTTTATGCCGTTCCATGTCTTGGTTAAAGAAGCGCTTCATGGGCGACGTATATTTTAGATAAGTCGCGTGATAAAATGAGGCGAAACGAAGGACAAACTCGACATCACGCATGCGCTTGTCGGCCACGGTTAAGCCCAGCAGAGCGCGAAAATCAGGCTCAGCGGCAAGTTCCTTCAGTAACGCGTTGTAGGGACCACGGAACACGCAGTTGCGCAGTTCCATGTCATTGAGCGGCTCTGAACCGGTGTTGAGCCGCTCAAAAATCTCGAATTTGAGATCGGCGTCACTCTGTTTAAGCAGGGTGACGGTGCGCAGGGTGTAATCCTGAATCCGATCCTGGAGGTCAGTGGATAGATCCGAAAATGCTTTCTTGTTAAGCTCTTTGTAAGCGGTGAGACCGGTAAGTTTGAATGAATCTCCACTCGGGAATTTCCCGTCAATGAAAGAAAACAAGGAGGTCAGACGCTGCTGCCCATCTATGACATATTCCTTCCCATCAGGCTGCTCGGAAAGGTAAATGATCGGCAGGGGAACTCGGAGCAGGACACTCTCAACGAGACGACTGGCCTTCTTGCGGTCCCAGACATATTGGCGTTGAAACTCAGGCTGAAGCACCAGCCGACCGCGTTGCTGGTTACGGTGGAGGGCCGTGACCTGTGGATCACCTGCCCGAGTGAGAACCTCACGTTGGTTGGAAGTCAGGTTTAACTCGTCACCATTTTCGGCATCGCCTTCAACGATAAGCTCGTCCGGGTTGTTGTCTTCGGTTGGCATGGGGTTGGTCAGGGGTTAGGTAGTTAGGCAGCTGAAGCTACGGCCGATCCGGAGGCGGCCGACTTGGTTAGCAGGATGGTGTGTTCGGTTTTCCCCTCGAAGGCATCGTCGTGGGAAACAAGGAGGAGCTGATCAAGGCCCGCAGCCTCCTGAACGCTGAGGATAGCATCTGCCAACTTTTGACGGCTTTCGGCATCGACCCCGTAGGTGGGCTCGTCGAAGATACAGAAACGCAAACCGCCAAACTCCTCGATCATCGCGAGGGTCAAAGCTAGGGCCAGTTTCGTCTGTTCTCCGCCGGAAAGCATGGCGAAGCGCCGGTCGCCCGGCTCAACCGTGAGAGTGTAACGTTCGGCATCCCACGCCAATTGGATCGGGTCGGGGTTAATCTGGTTAAAGAGCACTTGGGCACGAGTCGCGATCCGGTCGCACAGGTGTTGGGCGACAGCGGGAGCGGCTTTTTGCAGCACTCGCCGGGCGAGTTCCGTCAGGTCAATCGCCGCTTCGAGACGGCCCAGCTCAAGCGCAATCCGATCACGCTCGGCACAGGCGGCACCCCATTCGTCGACGCGTTTTTGTGCAGGCACCAACGCGGCGCGGGCATGCTTGAGATTAGTGTCGAGGGCGGTGACTGCATCGTGCTTTTGCTGAAAGTCCGTGCGAGCTGAGGCGAGTTTGGTGTCGTCGAAATCCGCAGAAGCGGCTTTCAGGATGGCCGCCGTGGTGTCGTTGGCGGTCGCCGCGATTTTCTCCTCGGCCGTGCGTTCCAGCAGGCGTTGCTGGCGTGGGGTTAAGTCGTCCGCGAGACCCTTAGCTTGAAGGTAGAGGCCGTGGCTGGCGCGATTCGCGTCGCGTTGTTCCCGCTGGGCAGTGATCTGCCCATTGAGGCCGGTGAATACCTTGAGCTTCGCATCGAAGCCCTCGACTTGGTGGGCCTGTTTGGCTGCCTCGGCGTCGAGGAGTGTGGCGGAGCCAACCTTGGTTTCAGCGCTCTTGGCGAGGTTTGTCGCCTCCTTCTGCACGGCGGTCAGTTGACCTGACAAATGGTCGAGGGAGTTTTGTTCGGATTGACGCGCGGTCTTCTCCTGTTCGTGCACGGTGAGGTGGATCGTAATTGCCGCGTCGTCGTCCGTCCAGAGGGCGGCCACCGTGCCTTGGAATTGCCCAAGGTCGGCCTGGAGAAGGGTTACTTCATCTGCACCCACCGCCCCGGATGGAACCGAGAGAACGGTGGCCGCATTAACCAATTTTGGCTCCCATTTCCTCAAGCGATCATAAGCGTCGGCCGCATCGGCGGCGACGAGTGAGCGGGCGTCAGCGAGATATTGTGCAATGTCACGTGCCTGCTGTTCACGTTTGGCGACCAGCCGCGTTTCGGCGGCTTCAAGCGCCTGCAACTGACGCTTGGCCGAGGTGTGAGCGGCGGCGGCGGCCACCGCTGTTTGCTCCAAGGCCAGAATGACTGAGGCCTGAGCATCGAGATCGGACTGGACCTTGGATGGATCGAATTGGCGGCAGGCCTCCTTCAGGAAGGGGCACATCCCACCGGAAATATCACTGAGCTGCTGCTGAAGACTGGACCGCAGGCCGCGGGCTTTGGCCAGGTCCCCTTCGGCCGACTTGAGGTTGGCGTTGGCCACCTGCTCGGCGTTCGTGGCGGTAACGAGAACCGTCGTGTCCCACATCGCCAGCTCCTTGGCGTTTGTCGCAATCTCGGTCGCCAGGCCGCCCAGCTTGGTGACTGCGCGACTGAGCCCTTTGACCCAAGCCTGGACCAGCGCGCGATCCTGAGACGAGATCGCGGCGGACTGCTGCGCCTGATCGAACGCACGCTTCGACGAAGCCAACTTGGTGCGGAGGGGCTCGACTCGGGCCGTCAAGGCTTTGGCTTGGGTTTCCTTTTCTTTACACTGCTGCGCAAACGTTTGGGCTTGGTCGCGCGCTGCCACGGCTTTGGCCGCGTGATCCTTGCGGGCGGATTCCGCTGCATCCCGAAGTCTTTGCTGGGCATCCCGCTGCTCCCGTTGCCGCTCCAATTCGACGAGCGCGGCTTCCGCTTTTTGGAAAGCCTGATGAGCCGGCTCGGTTTCACGCAAGGTCGCAGCCGCGACCTCGGCCTCTTTCACCTGCGCCTCGCCATCGGTGCGGCGCACGGTGGCACCGCGCAGCGTGACGGCAGCTTTTTCTTGAGTAGTCTGGGCCGCAATGAGTGTTTTTTCTTTGGCTTCGTGCTGATCCTTGAGCTTGCGGGAGACCTCGCGGGCTTCGACCGCACCCGTCCGGGATTTTTCTAGCTCAGACACGGCGCGTTGGGCGTCGGTCAATTGCTGGCGGCTCTCGGCGCGATCCGTGATCTTTTCGTTTTCCACCGCCAACGCGCGCTGGTGTTCCACGCCCTGAGATTGAAAAGCATCGACCGTCGGTTTGAGCCGGTCGAAACACGCGCGGAACACGGCGACATCGAAGAGCGGCTCAAAAAATCGCTTGGCTTCGGCGGCCTTGGAATCGAACGGCCACGTCATCCGACCCTGCTTTACTCCGATGAGCTTGGAAAACACTTCCGCCAACTGCTCGGGATGGGGCATATTGAGGGTGTCGCAGAGGAACTTGGCGACCTCGGCATCACCTTCGGCGCAGATGCTCTCGTCTGTGCAGTCCACGACCTTGGACCGACGTTTGTTAGTCGATCCAAGTCCACGCTCCACCCGATAGATTGTCCCGGCGTGCTCAAAGGTAACGTCGATCTCGCCGGCTTTGGCACCGTGACGGAGGAGATAACGCTCCAGTTTGAAGTTCTCCTCGAATTTCGGTTCAGAAAGGAAGAGCGCATAGCCGAGGCTTTCGATCAGGCTCGTCTTGCCGTGACCGTTGCGGCCCGCAATGCGATTCACGCCGGCCTGAAAATCGACGGTGACGCCATTGCCGTCCGGACCTTCGCCGTAGGACTTGATGTTCTTAAGCCGGAGGGAACGAATGTTCATGGCGTTGGAACGAGTTCAGGTTCGCCTGCGGAGGTGGCTGGAACCGTTGGAGGAGGGGTGGCCTTGGCAGCGCGGATTTTCTCAACTAGGGGGCTTTGGCTGACGTGCTCGGCCAACTCCTCACTGGAGCGTCCTTGTCGAACTGCCTCCTTGAGATCGAAAAACAACGAGGCAAAGGCATCGCCTTCGACGGCAAGCCCCCAAAGCGCATCGTCATTAACGAGCGTCTTGATGGCTTTCTTCTCAATTGCCTCGCGGGAAAGTCCGGCATCGGCGGTCGCGCCGCCAGCGCCGTTGGGGCCACCCGCGTTGATACCGGAAGTGTCGATGGAGACGGCAAAGACCTCGGCGTGCTCCTGGATTTGACTGGCAGCAAGCACCTGATCGAAAGCGATGCGGTTGAGATTGAGGAAGCCAGAGAGACGCAGATCGATCACCGTTGTTGGCAATGGTTTGAGGCTGCGAATTTCCTTAACGGCGGCATTCACCAAAGCCGCGTCGCCGTTCTTCGTCTTGTTGCCAAAGGGTGAACAATCGAGATCCACCCGTAGACAAGGTCGGCGCGGTGTATTCCGAACCTCAATGGAGACCGGGGTCTCCGGATGCGCCGGATCGACGATGACCACCGCAAATCCGCGGGCGCCGACCTTACCTTCGGCCTGACCGTATTTCGCTTCACGGACATCGCAATTTTCCGGTGAGCCCGGGTTGCATGCCCAATTTTCTACCACGATCGGTTTGTGGATATGACCAAGGGCAACGTAGCGCACGCTGTCCTTCAGTGCGAGCAGGTCCGCTGGGCTAAAACCACCGCCTTCACCAACAAAATAGTCGGGACCGGCATGTAAGAGAAGCACATGAAACAGGCCCTTTTCCAAAGCCGCAGTAATTTGTCGAAGTTTACTTGGCGTAGCTGCTCCGAGATAACCGGCACCAGTAAAACGGACGCCTTTGAGATCAATCCAAGCTCCAGACCGAGTTACTGGATCCCAAAGGTCAAGGATTGCGCCCTCTGCATTGAAACGAGGTTTGAGGTGAATTAGCAGGTCCTCTTGCCCAAGGTAATCGACCCACGTGTGGGTCGCTAAGTGAACAAAGGCGCGGTCATGGTTACCCTCAATCGTCACTACGGGGATTCCGGCCGCCTTGAGTTTGCGCAGGGTCTGTATGGCTTGTTGCAAGTGCGGCGGTTCAACTTGCGGCCGGTCAAAAAGATCACCGGCAAGTAGCAGCACGTCCGCCGATTCCGCAATTGCCTGATCGGCAATGAACTCAAACATAAGGGCGATGTCTTCGTCCGGTAACCGGCCGTCGAGTCGACGACGGCCAAGATGAATGTCTGCGGCGTGAAAAAGTTTCATTGGGAATACAGGTCAGAGGATGACCGGCCCTTCCTTAAGCTTTGCCTCAATGCTGGAGCGGGCAGTAGCCAGCCACTGGTCAAGTTCGGCGACGTTGTGAATGGTGGCTGACGGCAGGGAAACGTGCTGGGCCTTGGGTTCGAGGAGCCGTGCGGCTTCAGCGAGTAGCTTGTCGATGCGGCCGGCAACAGCATCCGTGCGGTCGCTCCACTGTTGGAGCGGGATGCTTGATAGAGCAGCAAGCAACTCTGGGTCGGTGCTTATCGAGGAATTGTCCGACTCAGGCACGGGTGAAGCAGCTAGAAGCTGGTTTCTCTGTGCTGTGCTGAGTTTTTTCCATGCATCTGAGCTTTCCAGCCGCTGCATTTCCTTAGCCCGCACTTCTTCATACTGTCGGCGGCACCCAGTCAGGGCTAAGCGCAGGGCTTCGGAGGCTTGGCGAATGAGCGGCGAGACATGATTGTCCGCATCGAGCAACCGGCGTTCCTGCACGATTGCATTGGCGGAGGCATGGACCGGATCAAGGTTGGCCAATCCGGGACCGCATTTGCGCAGGGCCTCAAGTCCGGTCCACAGCGGCAACCGAGTAGCAGCCAGATCGGCGAGGGTTTTCCATTCCCCAGCCAACTGCTTCAGCGTCGCATTCTGCGCGAGAATCCCGGCCAGCTGTTCATTGCCTGACAGCCGGCGAAGATCATCGATGGAAATCAGGCTGGGACGTTGCGGCAGCGGAGCATCACCACCAGCGGCATGCCCGCAGGTCATGAGCTTTTCCAGATATTCTTGTGCTTTGGCGTTAAGATCATCCTCTGGCCGGCACGCAACCCCTAGAGATTGGAAAAGCCCCTTGAGTGCGATCCGGTCCTTGGCGGACAGGGTGACGGACTCCGTCCGGAAGCTGGCCTTGGCGATGCGCGGGTGGTCTAGCTGCTTCGCAGTAAGCGTTTCGCCGGTCTTGGCATCACTTGCGAGCAGACGCCCAGACGCACAAAGACAGACAAGGGCACCGTGGACGGAATCCTTGTCCCAACCGAAAGGAGAACGCTGGAAATGGGCGAGGATGTGGCGACCTTCCTTGCCGGCACCGATCTCATGGAGGATTTCCTTGCAGACGGGATGTTCATCGGTGCCGCCCTTCCACCCGATGGCGTTGAGCGGGGAATCATCGCCTTGGCGGGCTCGATTCGCAGCAATTTCCCAGCCCTTGAAATCAGCCTCGGTGAAACGGGGGAACAGTCGAGTGAGAGCGTCGTTCGCACCGTCTTGAACTTTATCAAAGAGCTCCAGCGCGTGAAGTTCGATGCCGCCACCTTTGAAGACCTTGGCCTCGGCCAGGATTTCCTTGAGGATACTTTCAACCGTTCGTTCCGCATCGTTGCTCCGCGCTTGCATTGCGGCCTGAGCTTCTTCGGCCGACCGAGTGGTAGGCGCACCCTTGATGTCGAGCACGGCATCAGCCGCCTTCATGCGGATCAGGTTTTCACGCAGCACATCCTCCTTCAGTTGGGGTAGCCAAGCGAACAGTAACGGGCTATCAGGGCCGGCTTCCCGAGCCTTGTCCTGCATGTGTTTGGCATTCACTTCCCACCCATCCCGCACCCAAAGGGGAACCCCCTGATCCGAGTTTTCGGGTGGTTCCGAGCCAAAATGAAACAGCAGATCGCGGGGAGTCTTGGTCAACCCCTGCGACAGGCGCAGCGAACGCAGGGCTTCGTCCACATCGGCGCGCAGACGGGCTTTGCGTTCCTGGGCAATAGCGGCGACTTCTCCGCGAACTTTTGCAATGTGGACCCGGAACAGGTCGTCCCACTCGGCGGATTCCTTCGTCTGAAGATTGTATTCGCTGCCGTCGTGGAGGAGCACTGATTCATCCACCAGCTCTTTGAGTAGCGCAGGGATTTCATGCCGGATCTTTGCACCATCGTTGGAGAGGTCCGTCACCAGCAGGTCGGCGATCATCTCTTCGTTAGCCCTCAGGCCGATGTCCATGCCCTTGTCACGGCTCAGTTTCCGAATGAGGAAGACCAAGCCGCAAATGCGTGCCTTGAGGTCGCCCGATTTGGCGTCGTCCGCCTTCAACCTGATCATCCGATCGCTGACCTCGCGGGAGAGAATTCCTTGTTGCACTAGAGCGGTCTGCTGCTGGAAGAACATGAAGTCGCCCGAGATGACGTGACCGATCTTTTGGTCGGCCACATCGCGAAGGGCTTCATGGGTGATCCGCAACTGGGTGCGGAGGAGGGAGCTGCTGCCGGAAGGATCCACCGCATGCAAAGCGTGTTCCCAAAAGCGACGGCGGGTGGGTAGGATCGGATAATCGGTCACCAGCCATTTCCGGTCAGCGCTGGTCGAGGCGATGCTACTCTTGGCGAGCTGCCGCGAGATTTCGCCGGAGTTCTTTTCCAACTCGGCTTCCAACTGGGCAACACTCTCGGGCTTTTTGGCCAGGAGCACCTTGCGGGTTACCGTCTCAACGTCTGCATCCGACAGCTCGACGCGAATCGTGAAACGGTCGCGCAGCCAGGAGAACTGGGGTGTGTCGGTGCTGAGCGCATTTTGGCCGGCGCCGACCACGAGCACCCGCGAGCCCATCTGCTTGTTGAGGGCCTCAGTCAATTCGGTGATGTCACGCGAGCGGTCCCTGTTGTCCCCAATATAGTGCTGAACCTCATCGAGCACGACGACCGTCAGCGGAATTTCCCCGTTGCCTTGAAGGAGAAGGGCTTCCTTGGCCAGGCCCACGAATTCGCTCGTGATGACATCAGTCTTGTTGGGAAATTGTTGGCGGAGCAGCTCTCGGATCTCCTTGTCGTCGCCCAGCCCCGGATCACAGGCGATCAACGCCTTGCGGATATGCGCACTGACATAGAGGTCATTGAGTTCACGCCGAAAATCTTTGCCGGCGGCACGGACGTGTGTCTCGACCCGTTCGTAATAGCCCTTGTCGCGCAGGAAGAGGCAGAATTTGGCCTGGTTGTAGGCCGCAGGCAGACCGCATCCCCGAAAAATGATCCCAAGAACGGTGAGTCGCGCACTGTCGCCGGACCCCTCCGGCATCGTGCCAGATACCGCGAAGACTCCACCCTTCGCGCGCTTACCCTGGTTGTCCAATTCCTTGAGTTGGGCCACAATTTCGTTCGGTAGATCAGGAGCCAAGCCCCGGGCCGTGGAACCGTCCTTGAACGCGGTGTTGCTCCAGAGGTGGCAGAGCATCTTGAGCAGGTGGGACTTCCCCGAGCCATAGAACCCCGACACCCAAGCGGCACGTTGTGCAGCGGAAGCGAGATTTTCTAGGTAGGATGAAAGGATGCGATTTAGCCCGGCGGCGTATTGCCCCTCGCACACGAAATGCTCCAGTTCATAACGGAGCATTTCCTCCGCGCGGGGGTCATCGGCATCATTCAGGATACGGGCCTGTCCATCATTGACGAGGTTGGCCGTCTTGGGGTCGCGCCGGAACAGTTCTGAATTTTTCATGTGTAGGACACTTCATTTAGGGTGATGGGCAGGGACATATAGCCCCAGCCATCGCGGGCATCGAGTAGGTGAAAGACGTTCTTGTCGTAGGTGCCGGGGAAAAACAGCACCAGCCGACCCGGTATATGGACCTCGATCTGCTTGAGAACTGAGGATGCGCGCGCGAAGCCGAAAAGAGTGCCGACTCCGAAAACTCCGACGACACCACTGTCTGTCGATCTATCAAGCAGGGCACTGATCATCGCGGCCGCATACGCCGTGAAGTCGGATTCGAGCTTTTGTCGCAGATCCTCAGGATAGGCAAAGTAGTCGGCGGCATATTCCTGGGACGCCATCCATTCTGGAAAGGCATTGTCCAGATCGAGGCTTTCCCATCCATGACCGGCCTTCTCACTAGCCTGCTGAAACATCTCACGCTTGGCCCGAAGGCGGCGTTCCTCCTCCTTAGGATAAACAACAAAGAGCGTGCGCTCGGAGGGAGCGAGGTTGCGCGACCACGGAAGCGAAATGTGCTCCTCGAATTTCTTGGCTAGCTGTTCAACCCTGCCCATGGGAAGCCCTTTCGCTTTCCTGGCGGGTCAACATATCCGGAAAGTTTATTTCGACGACATCACCGGCTTGACGAAAACGCATAAAGCCGGCCAGCGAGGCGCGCATCGCTATGGTTGAAAGGATCTGCGGGGTAGAGTCCAGCACCTCACACCAATTTGTGCGGAGGAGCAACGGACCCCGCAAGCCTTGTATATAACCAAGAAATATAGACATGCTCACAGAGGTTGGGGTTGGCTTGATATATTGTCGACGCTTTAGGGTGCGACCGACAAGGTGTCCTGACTGGGTCCAACTAGAAGCGGCGTTGCGAACAACCTTGTCGAGAGTGGATTCGTTGAGCCTTGAACCTACATACGCTTTAAGGGCTGCTGCCATGGCATCGCGATCGAAGCTCTGACCATCTCGCAAACCAAGAACGGCTGGAGCCGTTGCTCTCAAAAGGGGATCGCGCGCCAAACTGCTAAGGAGGGCGAGCACGGCCTGAGCCTCCCGGTCTGCGATCCACAGTCGGGCTAAAGCCCTGAAAACAGGAACCGACGTGTCGAGTGCATAGAGCTCGGTTAGCCGCTGTGCGGTAAGGCGGCGGGTTGAAGCGGTCGCCTTACCAAGCACATTATCATCCACAATCGCCTGGACATAGTTGTCACGGGTGGCCCCGTCGCCGGCTGAGGCGAGCAAAGCGGAGAGCTCATCAACCATGATCGTGCGGCTGGTGTGAGTGCCGCTCGTGCCGGATTTGAAACCAAGATCCTCAGGGTAATTTGAGACCTTCATTTAGCCGGCTAACTTGCCGGCTAACTATCATGGCGTCAACACAAATAGCGGATCAACGGTGACCAAGTCGATTGAAAGATTGCCTTAATCTTTAGATTAACTATGTAAGCTTATTAAAGTAAGCTATTTACATTTATTACTATCTCTACCTTCAGAGGCCGTATCTCTACACCCAAGGGAATTAATCGAAATTTAAGGCATAGCTCTCTGGCCACGAACACTGGTGCTATCTCTGTGGATTTGGTATTTCTACATGTGCTATCTCGACATCGGCCCACTGCGACCATGTCGGCCTCGCGTATCATGATGCGAGGCCGACACCGGTGATCTGGGGTGTTCAAGGTTAAACCAGTCGCCCCGCTTCAGCCATGAGTGGATGCTCGAAGGCCGTGGCATAGGATTCTAGGGTGGTTGGAGCGATGCGGAGACGCTTACCGGTGCTTTGCCAACGCGAAACCGCGCGGTGAATCTTGCGCAGGCTCGTCCGGGCTTCGGCCGGTTTCATTCCAAAGCGCGGGGCGGCAGCAAGCGCGGAGGCGATCGTCGGCTCCTCCTGATCTTCAGTGATCGCGGTTTTAGGCGTCTGAGCGCGTTCGATCTCCGGGACCGGATTTAAGTCGTAGGCGGGCGAGAGCGCCCAGCGTCCGGTGGCCTGCATCAGAAAGCCATGGTTGCGCAGATGGTCATCGTAGTTGCTCGCAAGCAGGGAGAAGATGAGTCGGCCCCAAAGCTCGCGAAGATCCCCCACGACATCGTGTCCAAACTGCCGGATGCCATCGGCCAATATCGTGTAGGCCCCAGTTTCTCCCGGCGAACGACCGATGAGACTGGCACCGGAGAGAAAGGGAATCCGTCGATCATCTACTCGGTCAAACCGGGTGATCACCGCAACGCTCCGGCGATCCACGTTGACGAGACAGTGATCGGCGACGGTGAGCCCGGCCTCTCTTGCCAAGGTGAGGGCCAGAATCTCGCCGGCCGCAATGTCCCGGATATCGTCGGATTTGGGGAATTTCGCAATTGCGAGGCGACCGTCCGTGAGGCTGACCGAGGCTTTGGGCCGCGCGCCGCCCAGGGGAGAGCCTTCGCCCAAGAGAAATTTCAGATCCGCCGCGGTCTCGGTTTCGCCGTGGATTGCATCCGTGGCGCGAAGCAGCGCGTCTAGGCGCACCAGCGGGGGAACCTTTGTCTGGCTAGCATCGAGAAATGGACCGTCCTTCTCCCTGCGGAAGCGGAGCGCCCCGATGCGTGAGGTGTCTGCAAGAGCGAGCAGATAATCAATATCCTGATACGGCTTTTGCTTGAGAACCCCCTTGCGGACCGCCCGCTCGACCAAGACGCGCCCCCAGCGGTCGGGACCGCAATCCTGGATCGCCCCAAAAAGGGATGAGCGATGGAGCGGACCAGAGCCGAGCGGCAACGAAGTGGGATCGATGGCAAACGCGTCTGCTCGGTTGAGCCATGTCGGCGCATAGACAAACGATACTGAGGCGCTACGCTCCGACTCGTGCAAGTGTCCGACCAGGTGAGTCGCCCCGGCCCAATCAATGTGAACCTCGATGCTCATGTGCGCAGGCTCCGAATGCGCTGAGGCACACGTCTCTCGTCCAGGCTGAGCGCGAGGGCATCAGTGGCCGGTGCCGCCAAATTGGCGAGACGATCGTGCAATTGAAGGACAAAGGTAGCCGTCGCGAGGGTTCCGATCGCAACCGTTGGGTCGCCACGTTCAAGCCTCCAAAGCGTATCACGACTGACGAAAAGCCGCGAGGCCATGTCGGTCGTGGAGATACGGCGTTTGCGTCTGGCCAGAGCGAGTTCCCGTCCCAACTTGCGAAGGGCGGAGGCGGCAGGCAACGGGAGTGGATGCGGAATGGGCATGAGTTAATGACAGACAAAACAGACACTATGTCAATTAAAGTCTGTTATATCCGACATAATAACAATACGAGAGCGCTCCAAAAACGCAGTTCCCGCGTCGCTACAGTGCAATATCTGACGAGGAGGGAAGGTGGTCACCGTGGTTAACGGACGGACCCCTCCTTGAACTTGCAAAATTCTAGCAGGCACGGCTCGCCACGCTCGATACCGCCATCCTCGGAGCAGTCCTGCTTCCGTAGGGTTTCATCAGGAAGGACCGAGCGGAGCCCCCGGTGGACCAATATCCTCCGGCGCTGCCAGTTACGGTCGCTCCAAGCGGGAAAGATCAGCAATTTTGGCCACCGATTGCGCAGCGTTTTTGTGCCGGGCACGCCATTGTGCAAATCTCGGGAGTTCCGACACTTAAGATTCGTCACTTTCGGCTATCGATTGCGCAACAATGCCGTTTCAGAGGGCGCAAGTCATCATGCATGAGGGATACGACGACGAATCCGGAGGCAAAATGAACTGACAAGCCTCCCAGCCCATTTCAGCATCCGACTACCCCATGGACGTCACCACTTACCGCTCCTATCGCGACCTGCCTCCGGTCGCTGGCATCACTTCGATTGAGGAGGCCGCCCGGCTCGGATTTTCCATCGACGACTGTGTGTCCCGTTTGAAGCGGCACCACTGGGCGTGGAAGCGCCTGCACGAGATTTTTCTCAAGCGCCTCACCGCCGAGCCGATCTATGAGCTCAAGATGGCGTTCAGCCTGCACGCGCACTACTGCGCGGAACACGCCGCGGCCTGGCGCAAGCGCGTCGGCGAGATGCGTGAACCTCCGCTCGGACTCGACACCGCGCCCAACGCCGCCCTCGACGCCTTTTTCGACGAGATCCTCGCCGCGCCCACCACCCCGGAGTTGCTCGCGGGGATTTATCAGCACGCTCTCCCGGCCTTGCGCGCCGCCATCGCCCGGCACATGGCCGAAACCAACCGGCTCGTCGATCACCCGAGCTTCCGCATCTGCCGGTTCGCGCTGATCGAGATCGATGAGATGATCGCCTTCGGCGAACGCGCCGTGCTTTGCCTCGAGGCTCCGTCCGAGCACGCTGGGCCCAACGTGCTCACCGCCCTGCTCGCTGCGGCCGGCCGCCTTGAGGGTTCAGCCCCGCCCATGGGCGAGTTGCAACGACACCATTCGCTCGAACCGCACGTCTACGTGAAGACCCCGCGTCGCGACGAGCGTTTTCGAGATTCCTACAACATGGGCGTCCACGCCGAGGCGTTTCTTTACGACGAAAAGTTTCCGGCGCTCCCCAAGACGCTGATGATGTATTACAAGCGCCTCCGCGAGATCGACGTGCCCGAGATGATGGCGTCGATCATCGTCGAGACGGCCGGCCAGCCGTGGCCTTACTATGTCGACATGACGCGGCAGCTCTGGGACGAAGCCCGCCACGCGATCATGGGCGAGGTCGGCTTTGTGCGCGCGGGTTTGGATTGGCGGAAATTTATTCGGATCAACCACACGTGGTCGCTCGCCCTCAACACGCAGCTCACCCCACTCGAGCGCCACGCCGTCCTCTACTTTATCGAACAGGGCCTGATGCCCAAAACGGGGAAACGTTTTGAATGGGAAACCGGCGTCGCGTCCGGCGATCCCTACTCCGCGATGATTCAAGATTACGATTGGGCCGACGAAGTGCTCCACGCCCGCATCGGCCGCGACTGGTATGTCAAAGCGATGGGCGACACCGCCAAGGCGACGGCCTACGGCGACAAGTGTTGGTCGCAAGTGACCATCGACTGGGAGAGCTATCGCCGCGAAGGACTCACCCAACACGAAAACTGGTGGCCCGCCGCCTACACCGAATGGTGCCGTGTCCACGGCGAAACCCCCGACCCCGCCATCCTCGCCTTCCACGTCAACTACGGTGCCGCCCGCGCCGATCTGCAGAAGCTCAGCACATCGGGGTGAGTCCATTCCGAGGTGGGCCGTGCGCTCCGTCGCGCGGCCAACCGACAAATCTCCCCAAAGGGACTGTCATTGCGAGTCGCATCGCGACGAAGCAATCCACGAGCACTGGCAGTCCCCCCCACGGCGGGGAGTTTTTCCGTCGTGGCGCCCAGACTCGATCTCCGGTGGAGCATTTGACACTTTAACGTTTTGACGTTTTTTCTCCCTTCATGAAACGCGCCACGGTCTATTTCGACGAGGATCTACACAAAGCCCTTAAGCTCAAATCCGCCGAAGTCTCGACCCCGCTGTCTGAGCTGGTGAATGACGCCGTGCGCACCGCACTGATGGAAGACGCCGACGACCTCGAGGCATTCCGGAAACGCGAGAAGGAGCCCGTGCTTAATTTCGAGTCCTTCGTCTCCTCGCTGAAGGCCAATGGGAAATTATAAAATCTTCATCAAGCGCTCGGCCGCGAAGGAGATTGATCGAATTGGACTAACCGATCGCCGTCGAATCATTGGAAAGATCCATGAACTGGCCGAGAATCCCCGCCCGGCGGGCTGCACGAAATTGTCCGGCCAGGAAAAATACCGAGTTCGCCAAGGGGATTATCGGATACTCTATCAAATCGAAGACGACCAACTCATCATCACCGTCGTCAAAGTAGCCCACCGACGGGACGTCTATAGGAACTGAGCACCTCCGGCTGAGCCCATGCCTCGGTGGGCCGTGCGCTCCGCCGCGCGGCCATCCGACAAATCTCCCCAAAGGGACTGTCATTGCGAGTCGCATCGCGACGAAGCAATCCACGAGCACTGGCAGCCCCCCCCCGCAGGGCCATTGTGGATTGCCACAGTCGGCTACGCCTCCTTCGCAATGACAAATCGAGGAGCGCAGCGGCCACCTTACCCCAGCACCGCCTCAGATCTTCCCCGTCACCCGCATATCTCGGTTGAGCGCTTCCTTGTATTTGCGCGCGGCTTCCTCGTCTTCGCGGGCGCGTCCCGAGAAGTAGATCAGGCCGAGGGCTTGACGGCTGCGAGTCGGTGATTGGTTGGCATCGGCCCGGTGGATCGCGAGCGCATCGTGCACGAGCAAGTCCCCCGGTTTCGCGATCATGCAGACCTCGGCGGCCCGGTCTTCGTCGCCGTAGTCGGTGATACCCTGCGAGAAACCGAGAGTGCCCGTCTTGCCGTGAGGGCGCACCCCGCGACGGTGCGAACCGTTGATGTAGCGCACGCAGCCGTTCTCCTCGTCGACGTCTTCCAGCGCGAGCCACATCGTCATGCCCTCCATCGGCGCGATGTTCCAGTAGTAGCCGTCTTGGTGCGGCGGCGTGGGTTTGCCGATCGCCGGCGGTTTGTTGAAATACTGCATGTTCCGGCCGGCCGCGGGTCGACCGAGCAGGAACTCGGCGAGAGCGAAGAAGCGACTCTTGAGAAAGAGCTGCTCGAAGAAATCGTCGTGTTGATACAATCGAATGATCTGCTTGAGCGACGCCTTGTCGTTCTTGTCCTCGTAAAACACATCGGTCACCGCCATCCGCGGAATCACCTCGGCGATGTAGCGACGTAGGTTCTCGTGAATCAAAGCCACCTCTCCGGCGCTGATGAATCCGGGGATGTGCACATACCCTTGGTCGTGAAACTGCTGCGCATAGTCCGCGGGAAAGGCCGTTGGGTCGGGAGGGGTGATGCCAAAATTCATGGGAGGAGGAGGGGCAGCGTGGTTGCAAAATCGCGGATCAAGTTGCCGTCGAGATCATACCCGCCGAGCCGGTGGCCCGCAATTGATAGAATTGGGGAAGTCTTGATAGTTCGCTCGCGCCCATCGGCTGCGCTCGTCGATAGACTTGCCCTCGGGAGCCTCGGTCCCTCTTCCTGAAAACCTTCCCGACTTTCGACCAGCCCCGCTCGAAACTCCTTCATGGCTTCACCCCACTTCGATCTCGTCGTCATCGGCGCTGGCTCCGGCGGATTGAGGCGACCGTTGGCTCCGAATCCGTCACGGCTCCGGCCCCGCCAAGAGACACGAATGCGTGGGGCATCTTCCTCACTGATCAACGCGGCGCGATGATCAGCACGATCCCGGTGATGGCGTGAATCCTCAGGTGCCGCAGAAGGTGCGGGTGACGCGTTCCTCCGGGGTCGGAGGCCGTTCGAAGTCGGCAAATTCAGGACGCTCGGCGTAGGGATCGGCCAACGCATCGACCAAGCGGTGGAACGGCGCGAAGTCGCCTCGATAGCCGTGTTGAATTGCTTCCTCGATGCGGTGATTGCGCGGGATGCGGATCGGGTTAGCCGCACGCATCGCCGCTAGATTCTCGGCCGGGGCAGCCACGGCGCGCCACTCTTCGAGCCAAGCCACGCCTCGCGCCGGATCGGTGAACAGCGCCACGAGATCAGCCGGATCTTCGCCGTCGGCGACTCGCGTGAGGTGACGGAAGAACAAAGTAAAATCTACCTCCTGCTCGGCGAGTGCGCCGAGGGTGGCTTTAAGGAACGCCGCACCACCGTCGCCGCCCACGTCGGCGTCGAGGCCGAGCTTGGCGCGGAAACCGGCCAGGTAGCGCGACTCAAATTTCTCGGGAAACCCCGCGAGCGCCGTTTCCGCCAGCGCCGTGGCCTCCTCGACCGAATCCGCGAGCAACGGCAGGAGGGTTTCGGCAAGGCGCGTGAGGTTCCACTGACCAATCGTCGGCTGGTTCCCCCACGCATAGCGCGCGCCGCGGTCGATCGCGCTGAAGACGCATTGCGGATGAAACGCATCCATGAACGCGCACGGGCCGAAATCGATCGTCTCGCCGGAAATCGCCATGTTGTCGGTGTTCATCACGCCGTGGATAAAGCCGAGGTGCAGCCACGAGGCGATCAAGTCGGCCTGCGCGTCGATGACGCCGCGCAACAGGGCGAGGTAGTGATTCGCCTCCCCAGCCGCCGCCGGATAGTGACGCGTGATCGCAAAGTCGGCGAGTTCGCGCACTCCCTCGCGGTCATCGCGCGCGGCGAAATATTGGAAAGTGCCGACCCGGAGGTGACTCGCCGCCACCCGCGTGAGCACGGCTCCAGCGAGCGGTGTTTCCCGCTGCACCCTCTCGCCGGTGCGCACCGCCGCGAGCGCCCGCGTGCTCGGCACGCCCAGCGCCGTCATCGCCTCACTGACCAAATACTCGCGCAACACCGGCCCGAGCGCCGCCTTGCCATCGCCCCCTCGAGAAAACGCCGTGCGGCCCGCGCCCTTGAGCTGAAGATCCCGACGCACCCCATCGCTCCCGACAACCTCCCCGAGTAGAATCGCCCGACCATCGCCAAGCTGCGGCACAAAGTGCGCAAATTGATGCCCCGCGTAAGCCTGCGCGATGGGCTCGGCCCCGGCCGGCACGGCATTGCCGGCCAGCACCGCCACACCCTCCGGCGAGGTGAGCCAAGCCGGATCGATCGCAAGCACCTTCGCCAACGCCAGGTTGACCTTGATCAACGTCGGCGCGGGCACCGTCGCCGGGATCTGCTTCGCAAAGAAGCGCCCAGGCAATCGGGCATAAGTGTTGTCGAAAGGAATAGTCATGCGCCTCCACCCATAGCACGCCCCTCACAATTTGCGAACCGGCGAATCCCGTATCGCACGACATCGCTAAGAGCCCACCCGCCCGATCAACCGTCGAACCCAATTGTAAGGCTCAGCCGCCGATGGGCGAATGAACTGATCGTCCCTCAACCGATCCAAGCGGCCACTCGCTTCGCCACATCTGGGTGATCAAGATACCCATAGAACTTGTGGGGATTGGATCCGCTGGAGCCGGCCCAGAAATTATAGATACGCTGATCAGTCAGCCTTCCCATGTATTTTGTCATCGGTTTGAAGTCATCTGCGAGCTTCTTGTCATGGGCGACAAAGTCATCTTGCGCGGCAATGTTCACCCAATCTTGGATGATTCCTCGAGGGTATTTTCCATCACTCCTTTCGTTCGAATCATAGAGATTGTTGACCACTCCCGGCTCCCCCAGCGGACAACCGAGCGTCAACCAAAGCGAGACTCGAGTGCCGACTTCTTGAACGTCGCGATACTCGCTCATTTGAGAAAATTTCCAAAGCACATCATAGCAAACGATCGTGCCCATGCTGTGGCCAATCAGGCAGATGTCGTCGCCCGCAAGCAACGCCGCTTTCAGAGATGCTTGCAGTCGCTGCCGCACTTCTGAGCCGACTTTGCGAGTCAGCAAATATGCCCCCATATCCGGCGTCGTCTTTGCCACCAGCTCATCATTCAGTCCGAAGATCCGCGCAATCCCACTCGCGACAGCCGCCACCTCGTCGAGCACTCGCATGTCCCGCTCCTCTCGGAGAAACTGCGCATAGGCCTTCTCGGTAAAAAGCTCCCGAGCAAACAACCTCTCGAGATCATCGTCATAGCTCTCCGGCAGCTCACAGGGGCTGAATTCATACTGAGCGTCGTTAGTGCCCTTGAGGTCGCGGCGCGCCTTCTTGCTCGCCTTCACCATCTCGCGATTACTGATGTCGCCGTAGTAGATGAAATCAAACTTCACCTTGCCGTTCTTGACTTGGTTGGCCGCAGCGGGATTCACCCGACCCAAGCCGTGTAGTAGAGACTTTAGCACTAGCTCTTCTTTCTTTGATCCTGATGGTTTGGTCGCCCGACCATGGATCACGATAATTCGTTTGGTTGGCATAACTGCGGAGTAGTTAAGGTTGGGAGAGTAATCGATCGAGCAAGTCTACGATCGAAAAGCGAGTCGGCGATATCTCATGCCAGACCGCTGAAACTAGTCCGAGCGTATGAACTCTATATGATTTTTTCAATCTCCACTTCTTTCGATATTAGTTATTCCAATATAACCCAACGTTTTCGATCCGATGACCTTAGCTAGTTAAGGCCATCGAATTGCGGAGGGTCTCAGTAGGCTAAGTCTTTACGCCGACCAGTTTTCCTTTGTTTCAGAACTATCGAGAGCTAGACAAACAGGACCCCACGCGAGAACTCGTTTCGGGTCTGAGCTCAACCGTAAAACAGGAGGACCTGCGGATCGTCGCGCGAAAATTGGTCGATCTCACGCTGGCCTGCCTCGGCGCGCTCGCGCTGTTTTTCTATTTCATCGAACCGTTTGAAGGCGGTCGCACCCTTCCCGTCCTGCTGGTCTTCATGGCGGGTTTAGTTGGAGGCTTTTTAAGTGTTCAGCATCGGCTAACGCATACTTCGGAAACTGCGCTCCGCGGGCTCTCTCAATCGTGGCATTCCGTGCTACTCATCCCGATCAACGGAGGAGTGTTTGCGATCGTCCTTCATATCCTGTTTCTCTCTGGAATTCTCCAAGGGAGCCTGTTTCCCCACTACTTCCAACCTGTGATCGTCGAGAACGATATCGGCGCGAGCTTCAAACATTGGCTGCTCTCGACGGCACCCGCCTCCGGTCCGGATGTCGCGAAATTGTTTTTCTGGCCTTTCGTAGCCGGTTTCTGTGAGCGATTTGTTCCTCAGATAATTCGACGAACCGCCAAGGAGGCCGACAAGTCAGGCGAGGGTAATCGGTAAGTCGGGCGAACCTTTGAAAGTCGGGACCACGGTGCTCAGAGTTTACCCTCCCGTGAAGGGCACAAAAGTTCGAGTGAGTTTACCCGTGGCCGATCCGTCGCATACCCAGTAGCCTTTGCCGGCGGTGCCATCGTGGTTGGCGCGCCCGCGGGCGACGCCGGCGCAGGTGATCAGTTCGCAATCGCCGCGGCGAAGCACGGTCTGACCGTGGAAGTGTCCCGAGAACACCGCGCGCAGGTTCAGCCCGGCGAAACGCGCGAGCACTTCGTCGGCATGGCGCGGACACCACTCGAATTCGGCGCCCAAGGGGAAATGCGTCGCGAGCACGGTCGGCGCCTGCACATCGAGTATCGGCAAGACTCGATCGAGCCAGGCCAACGTGCACTTACCGATCATCGGGTGCTCCCAGACCACGCCGTCGGTCGTATCGATCACCACAAACTGCCAGCCTTTCTGCCGAAACGTGTAGTTGATCCGGTCGGAAAACGCTTCCGCGTAGTAACCCGTCACCGGCGATTCATCCAGATCGTGATTTCTCGGCGTGGGGTAAAAGGGCATCCCGATCGACCCGCTCAACCGAGCGATCGTCGCGAGGCTCGAGCGTTTACCACTGTTGGCAAAGTCGCCCAAACCAAAGCAAAAATCCGCACCTTCGGTCGCGGCCACCTAGCGACACAGCGCCTCCATCCACAGATCGCACTCGGCGTCTTAGTGATGAAAATCATGGGTCACCACAAAGCGAATTCGTCCGACCGCGGGATATCCCTCCTTCGCGGCAAACGGCCCGGGACCTGAGGTCGATCGTAGCATCCACGCATCGCAGCGGCGGGCGCGACAACGCGCAAGCGCATCCCAACGCCCTCGCTCGGGAGAGGCGGTTTTTTCCGATTTCTCAAATTGCGCGGGAATCAGGGCAGTGCTAGTCCTGAGCGCATGAAATCACTCACCTTCTCCCGCGGGGAGCGACGCATGCTGGCTGCTCTGGCAATCTTCGGACTGCTCGTGCCCAACGGGGTGTTTGTTTATTACTTCGTCACCGATCCGGAAATGGCGCGCGCCGCGATGAGCAATCCTATCTCGCTCGTCTTCATGACCGAGGCGTTTTTCTTGATGTTTCTCTTTGCTTGGCTCCTCCGCAAAGCCGCGAGTCGCACGCCGAGTGGGTGGGCGTTTATCATCATGTCCCTCGTTGGCAGCATGGTGTTCAGTGTGCCCGCCAGCCTCTATTGGGCGTTTCGGCCACGCCGGACGGACGATTGAAGATGCGTTATCTGCTCCATGATTTCGGGCAATTTCACACAACCCATCACATCGGGCCACACACGTGGACGCATTTTGATCTGCTCTGGATCTACTCGGGCAAGGTGACGATTCAGCTCGGCCGCGACTCCGCTGTCGAACTCAGCGGAGGTGACGGCGTGCTGATCTTTCCGGGCACCCCGTTGCAAGGGAAGGCCCTCACGCGAACGGCCTTTGCCTCAGCGCAGCATTTCGATCTGGGCACCGCCAAAAATTTACCCGCGGCCCTGCGCAAGTGGCGCTCCCGACGCAACGGTTGCCGCGTGTATCGTGGATTCGGCCACAGTCCCGTTACCCACGATATCGAGCGAGCCATCCAACTCGCTTCCGAGCCGTCCTCCGCCGCCCCGCGAGAACTGCGCGAGCTGAATCTCGCGATGATTCTCTGGCAGTTGGAGTCCGGTTCGCCGAGCGTTGACGGCAGACCGGTCGGCCGCCAGAGTCTCGCGGCGTGGCGTCGCGAGTTTCGCCGCGCACCCCTGGTCAAGGCGACGGTCGCCGAGCTCGCCTTGCGCGTGGGTCTGCCACCTGAACAACTTCGCGTCTTACTCGCCAAACACGACCTCACCCCTCGCCGCTTTCTCCTCGAGATTCGCCTTGAGCACGCCCGGCATCTTCTCATCGGTAGTGGACTGCCGATCAAGGCGATTGCGAGGGAGGCCGGCTATGGGGATGTCGTCGCCTTCCACCGTGCCTTTGCCGGATTCTTTTCGGAGACTCCCGCCAGCTATCGCGAACAACACCGTCGGCCGTTTACCGGCTGATCCCCCACCGACCCCACCCTCCCATGCCCCTCATCCTCGATCAATTCAGCCTCGCCGGAAAAACCGCCCTCGTCACCGGAGGCGCTCGCGGCATCGGACAAGTCTGCGCCGTCGCTCTCGCGGAAGCCGGGGCCGATGTCGCGGTGACCGACCTGCCCGGGTCCGACCTCGCCACCACCGCCGATAAAATCCGAGCCCTGGGCCGCCGCGCCCTGACGCTTGAAGCCGACGTCACGCAAAGCTCCGAAGTCGACCACGCGGTTAACCGAGTCGCGGCAGAGTTTGGCGGTCTCGACATCGTATTCAACAATGCGGGTATCTGCATCAACCGGCCGGCCGAAGAGATGAGTGACGAGGAATGGCTGAAGGTCGTCAACGTGGACCTCAACGCCGTCTTCTATGTGGCTCGCGCCGCCGGTCGCACGATGATCGCGCAGGGTCGGGGCGGCCGGATTATCAACACCGCCTCGATGTCCGCGCAGATCGTCAACCGCCCGCAAAACCAGTGCGCCTACAATGCCGCCAAAGCCGGCGTAGTGCAGTTGACCAAATCCCTCGCGTGCGAGTGGGCGTCGCACCGGATCAACGTCAACTCGATCAGCCCCGGCTACACGTCCACCGCCATGACCATGAAAGTGTCGGAACTACACGAAGGCTGGATCGCGGATACTCCCGTCAAACGCATGGCGTCGCCGGGCGAGATCGCGCCCGCGGTCATCTTTCTCGCATCGCCCGGCGCAAGTTTTGTGACCGGTCACGATCTCGTGATCGACGGCGGGTTCACGTGCTGGTGACCGCCATCACTCTCTAGATCTTGCCGACCGGATTGTTAATGGAATACCCCACCGCTTTCCCCCGCCCAACCAACGCCAAAACCCGGACTCCCCTGTCATCATCGACCTTTGGCCCGAAGGGGTGCCCAGGCGGCGGTTATCACAAACTCTCGTGGCGGCACGGCGGCATCGGCATCGCCACCTGGCTCAACTCGATCGGCATCACGGTATTTGTGCTCAAATACCGTCTGCAGGAATACGGACATCCTGCCGCATTCCAAGACGGCCAGCGCGCCCTGCGAATCATTCGCGCCCGCGCCGAGGAGTTCGGCGGCCACGCGAAAAACATCGGCCTCTCCGGCGCCTCAGTGGGCGGACACCTCGCAGCCAGTCTCGGCACGTTGTTTGATCAACCGATCAGACCGACGGACACCTCGCTCGATCACGTGAGCGCGCGACCCGACTTCCTCCTGTTGCTCTACGCGGTGATCACGTTGATCGGCCCGCACGCGCATGTGGGCTCCCGTGAAGGTCTGCTCGAAGCCCCACCGAGGCAGATGCCGACCTGCTCTCGGTTGACCGTCAGGTATCGGCTCAAACTCCTCCCTGCTTTATTGTGGCCACCCATCAGGACGAGATCGTCGACGTTGAGAACGGCCTGCGCTTCCAGCAGGCGCTCAAGCAGGCGGGCGTCCCCTCGGAACTCCACGTGTTTGAGGAAGGCGCCCACGGATTTGCGGTCCACGATCTCGAGGGGCCCAAGGGAGCGTGGCCCGCGCTGGCCCACGCGTGGATGCAGCCCCGCGGATTCGTGCCGCGATCGGTCAGAGCGTAGCCGCGGCGAGATCCGACAACTCCAGCTCGCCCGCATAGCCGAACGGGGCGGCGAGCACCGAGCTAATGGCGATGCGGCCGTTGTTCACATTCAGGCGCGGCCAACCCGCAGGCGACGGCGTGAACAAATCCGCGTGGTGCTCGAGGACGTGCGCCTGGATCGACAAAGGAAACTGCGCGAGGCCCGCAAAATAATGATGACCGTTGCGCTCGACACTCGTGATGCCGAAGCACGCCTGCGCGGCCAGATCTTGCAAGACAGCCACTGGCCCGACATTCGACAGATCCTCGCCACTCATCATCGCGGGCAGCCCTTGCGCCCGACGTTGCGCCAGCAGACACGCGTTGGCGGCGCCCTTGAAGACACCTTTGCAATTCTTGTGACTCGTGCCCGCGTAACCCAGCGACAGCGCGGTGGGCAGACTCGTGATCTCCGCATCGGACTCATCGATGATGATCGGCGGACGATCCGGCCACGCGGCGGCGAGCTCCCCGATCGCCGGCGACAGCGCGACACTGCGATGCCAGGGCTGCTCAATGAAGAGCAACTTTGACCAGAAGGACGCATCACCGACCGTCGCCCGCAAACCAGTCACGTAATCCTTGAACGCGGCGACTTCGTGGAAGCTTTCATTGCCGTCGAGCGAATACGCAAACTCGTCGCCACACTCGGCCGCAAAGATGGCGGCCATCTGCGTGAGGCGTTGTTGGTCGCGAGCGGCCTCGCCGTTGATCTTCAGTTTAAAATGACTCAGCCCGTAAAATCGGATGCACGCCGTGAGCGATTGCGGCAAGCCGTCATCGACGCGCTCATCCGCCGGAATCTCTTCGTCCGTCAACGCGTCGCTCAAACCCACCGTGTGCCGGGCAAAAACCTCCGTCGGCGGTTGCGCAGGAAGCCAGTCGCGAGGTTGCGTGCCCGCGAGCGACGCATGAATCGCCCCGAGCTCGATCCCCAAGCGATTCTCGTGCAAGCCCGTCGCCAACGTCGTGCCGGTATGACGACAAAAGGCATCGATCAACGCTCGCTCGACCAACGTCACGCCAAACTGAGCGAGCAGCGGCGGGATGCTGTTCGCTGCGCCCCACGCCGCTTGAGCCGCGTAGAGTTTTTGCCAGAAAGCGAACGGCGTCTCCGCACGAATCGTCCGCGCGTGCTCTACGGCGGTGCGCAGCACGAGCAACATCTCCTCAATCTCATCCTCCAGCCCGCGCTGCGGATCTTTGGTAAACCATTTCGGCGGCAAGTGATCCGCCGCCACGCCCGCCTGCGCCGCGCCGTCGAAATCGAACGTCAGCCGCAAGAACACATGCGGCACCTCCGTCATCGTCGCGATGCCATAGCGAAACGGCATGCGCGCCTTGAGTTGGATACGGAAGAGTTCGGAATTGCGAAGAGTGATCATGCCACCGGCACCGTGGGAGCACGGGCGGCCCGCCCGCAAGGCTTGATTGCGTCAAACGAACGCCCGCAGCCTTGGCGCAGGCGGGCCGCCCGCGCTCCCGTCAGGCCAGTCCGCAAACTTCTCCAAACACGTCCTCAGGCAGCGGCCCCGCGGCGAAATCCGCGAGGGCCGATTCCAATTCTCGCAGATTGCTCGCGCCGATGACGACGCGGTCGAGTTCCGCGATACTAAACGTAAAGCGATGGGCGAGGGCCGACAGAGCCAGCCCGTGCATTTCCGCGATCATCTTCAATTGAATCGCGCGCTCGATCTGCGGTCCCCACACCCACTCCGGCCGTTCGCGCAAAAACTGTTCATGGCGTGCGCCCAACAAACCCATGTGCAGCGGACTCGCCCCGTAAGTCGCCATGTTCGCGCGATGCAAACGCGGCAGATCCTCCGTCACGCCATTGAAGATGCACGGATCGATGCGGCGAAACAGCATCATCACCGCAAACGCGCCGTGCTCGACCAGGCCATCCCAATCCGCGCCCCAACCGCCCCCGATCCCGAGTTGTCCAGCGAGGCCATCAACCTGGAGTTGCTGCAACGCGGCCACCACGCGCGGGCGTTCGAGGGGCGGCACGCGTTGCGGCTCGTGCAAAAACAAGAGATCAACTCGGGGCACCCCCAGTAACTCCAGACTTCGTTCCAAACTGCGCCGAATCCCGGCTACAGAAAAATCATAACTCTCGTCATGGGAATCGCGACCCGGCAGCCGCCCCACCTTAGTGCTAATCACCGGACGCGGGCCGCGCCATTGCGCGAGGGCCTGGCCAAAAAGTTTTTCCGAAGTGCCGTATGCCGGCGCGGTATCAAATACGCCCACCCCTTTCTCCAGCGCCTGCAAAATCGTCGCCAGCGATTCCCCTTCATCCACCGGCCCCCACGTGCCACCGAGTCCGGCCAATCCCAACGCCAGCCGGCTTTCACCCAAGCCTAGTTTGGCCAGCCGGGTCGAGGCACCCCATTCATTCCGCCGCGTGGGCCGTGGTGCGTTCATGCCAACTTACTTGCCCACGCTCCAACCGCCGTCGGCCATCAGCGACGCACCCGTGACGAGCGCCGCTTCATCGCTCGCCAAGTAATGGGCGGCGGCGGCGATCTCCTCAGGCTGGCCCATGCGGCCGATCAACTGCGTAGCGCTCATTTCCCGGTAAGCTTGCTCCGGGTCTGGATATTCCTTGAGCCGCGCCTGCACAAACGGCGTCTCGATGCGACCCGGGCAAATGCAATTGCAGCGCACGCCGTCGGCCGAGTGGTCGAGCGCGAGCTGTTTGGTGATCCCCACCACGGCAAACTTGGTCGTCACGTAGGCGAATCGGTCGCGCACGCCAATGATGCCGCCGATCGACGCGATGTTGATGATGCTCCCGGAGCGCCGCTCGATCATGCCGCCGATAAAGGCCTTCGTCACACTGAAGACGCCGCGCACATTCACCCGATAGAGTCGGTCCATGTCTTCAGCGGTGGTCTGCAAGATCGTGCCGACGTGGCCGATGCCCGCGTTGTTCACGAGCAGGTCGAGCTCACCGACTTGCTCGGCGGCCGCGGTCACGGAGTTTTCGTCCGCTACATCGAGCGGCACAAATCGGGCTGCGCCTCCGGCTTTCGCGATCAGCTCGACGGTTTCCCGGCCACCGGTCTCGTTGACATCGCCGACGTGCACGGTCGCGCCCGCCCGCGCAAACCGCTGCGCAATCGCCCGCCCAATTCCCGAACCCGCGCCGGTGACCAGCGCCACTTTGTTGGTGAGATCGAACATAGACCCGCAGGCTTAACCGTCCGCCCCCCCGCTGTCGTGGATAAAATGGGGAAATTCTTCGATCCCACTGCGAGGAGATTCTGTTTGCTGCGTGATTGCCTAATACCGATCAACCCCAGAAAAAGATTAGACCCCTCCTCCCATGAAAATCATCGCCGTCCACGCTTACTCCACGCGCACTCAATCCAAGGTTTCCTTTGTCTGGCGCAAAGGCCTCCCCGGCAGCGATCCAGTCGTCGAGCAAACTTGGCTGCGGCTCGTCACCGATACGGGCATCGAAGGGTGGAGCTGCGCAGTGCGCGGACCCATCGCGCTCGACCTGATCGAGCGGCGACTCAAACCCATGCTACTCGGTAAAAACCCGCTGATGAAGGAGCTGCTTTGGCACGAGGTATGGGAGCTCGACCGCTTAGAGGAATTTCCGATCTACATGATGGGCGTGGTGGACGCCGCCCTCTGGGATATCACGGCCAAGGCGGCGAAACTGCCGCTCTACCAATTGCTCGGCGGTTATCGCGATTCGATCGAAGCCTACGCCAGCACCGTGACCTATGCGACCACCGAGGAATTTCTCGACGTGGCCGACCAATGCCTCGCCCGCGGGTTTCGCGCGATCAAACTTCACGCGTGGGGCGATGCGCGCAAAGATGCCGCGCTCTGCCAGGCACTGCGCAAACACGTCGGCCCCGAGATCGCGCTGATGTATGACGGCAGCGCCGGCTTCGATCCCTACGAATCGCTCTACCTGGGCAAGGCGCTGCAGGACGCAGATTATCTTTGGTATGAAGAACCGATGCGCGAGTTTAGCATCAACGCCTACCGCCGCCTCTGCGAACAACTCGACATCCCGGTGCTCGCCGCCGAGACCTCCGACGGCTGCCACTACAACGTCGCCGATTTCATCGTGCAGGGCGCGGCGGACATGGTGCGCACCAGCTGGTTCTACAAGGGCGGCATCACGGGGGCCCTGCGCGTGGCCCACCTCGCAGATTCATTTCAACTCAGCGCCGAGGTGCATGGTATGGGCGTCGAAAACATCCATCTCTGTCTCGCGATTAAAAACAACCATTACTACGAAACGCTCGTGATGGGAAACCCGGTCGTGTTTGAAGCCCGCATTGGTCCCGATGCTCACGTCCACGCCCCCGAAGCCCCCGGCCTCGGCTACGATATTGATCTAGCGACCATGGAAAAAATTGCCGTCGCCAAACTGTGAGCAGAGCTCTGTCCTTGCGAAGGGCGCACGTTAGAATCAATCCGGTCGGCGCAGCTTGAGTTCCGACCGAAACGCGTAAATTCCCTTCATCCGGTATCTTCTGCTGAGTTTTTCGTTCATCCTTTATCCCTCTCTCATGTCCGCCAAAAATGCCTTTTCCCCCACCGCGCCCGGTGTCGCCGAACTGAAAGTCCTGCCGGCGGGCGTGTTACTCAAATCGAGCGGGAAAGGTTCTTATTTCGACGAATCCCATCGGCTGTTTAGCCCGCTCTTCCGTTACCTTTCGAGTCGCGACATCGCCATGACCACGCCGGGGGAAGCCACCCTTGACGACGCCGCGAGGTATTGCTGGATCGCACCCCGCGAAGAAGCCAAAGTCACGGGTGAGGCGGCGGGCATCGAAGTGATCCGCAGACCGGAGCGCCGAGTAGCCAGCCTCGGAGCGCGGGGCGGTTATACGCAGGCTAACTTTGCAAAAACTCGCGACGAACTGCTCTCGTGGCTGTAGCCGCAGACCGGAATCGAAGCGGCCGGCGAAGCCTAGGCAGTGTATTGGAACAGCCCGTTTACCCGGTGGTTCGTCAAACACTACGAGGTGCATGTGCGGGTGCGCTGAAGCTTGAGCCAGCTGCATCTCAGCCACGCGCGACCCCGTGGACGACACCGGCCGGGCGATCTCCGCCAGCATCGAACAGATCCGCGACCTCGACGAGGCTCACACTCAGGGCACGACAGGCGATCTCGCCTGAAAACGCGTTGAGGACAACGCGTTTCACCTAACCTCATCGTTCCCACTCACCGTCGCCGCAGGAAACGCACTTCAGAGCGCAGCGCTTCCAACTCGGCCAGAATCGGACCGACGAGGCGCAATCCGTCAAGATCGAGCCCGTGCCGGTGATGCAGCTGCGCGAGGTGACGGAGCATCCGGAGAGCGTCGTCATCAAAGGTCCATTCCACTTCGGTGTCGGGCCGCTCCTCCGCAGGAGCGACAAAGCCCTGACGACAGAAGATCGCGATGGTGTGCCGGGAGAAACCCGTCATCAGTGCGACTTCCTCAATCGCATGAAAGGATGGGGCGGGGTTGGCAGGATCTTCATTCATGACTCAGAGCGGGGGTTGAAGTTTGAAGTCGCGGCAAGTTTTTCCCAAAGGACGCGTTCCTCCTCGGTCGGAGCCGGAGGCAGCGCGATCGCGACGACGGCATACAGATCGCCCTTGGTTCCATCGCGCTTCGGCAGGCCAAGGCCGCGCATACGGAGCCGCTGGCCGACGGCGGCGCCGGGCGGCACTTTCAGCTTAACCTGTTTTCCACCGGGCAACATCACCGCAACGCTGATTCCGAGCACCGCCTCCCAAGGCGCGAGCTCGAGTTCGTAGAGCAGATCATCGCCCTGCACTGTGTAGTCGGGATGCGTGGTCAGCCGCACGCGCAAATAGAGATCACCTGTCTGACCGCCACCCACGCCTTCGCCGCCGTGACCGGCCGTGCGCAATCGCTGGCCATCGCGCACTCCAGGAGGAATCCGTAGTCGAATCGTGCGTGTCGTCGCCTTGCCCGTCGCCGGGTCAAGCCGCTCCAGCCGGATCATACGCTCGCCGCCCTGCAAGGCTTCTTCCAACGAAACCATGAAGTCGGCCTCCGTGTCGGCCCCGGCCTGCGGTCCGGACATGCCCGGGTTTTCCGCAAACCCGCCGCCGTGACGCGTGCCAAAATATTGCTCGAAAAAATCGCTGAAGCCGGTGGAGCCACCAAAGTGATACTCGAAGTCCTGTCCGTCCGCCGCCGCTGGCTGACGGGTGTGACGGTAGCCTCGCTGACCCGGGGCGGTCCCGTCGGGAGGTGGCGCACCGGCGCTTTCGCGTGCCTGCCAGTTGGCACCGAGCTGATCGTATTGGCGGCGCTTCTCGGGATCGCTGAGCACCTCGTTGGCCTCGTTGATCTCCTTGAATTTCGCGTCCGAGGCCACCTGGTCCTTCGCGACGTCGGGATGGTGAATCCGCGCGAGTTTGCGAAACGCTTTCTTGATTTCATCAGGCGTCGCCACGCGGGAGACCCCGAGCGTGGTATAGTAGTCTTTGAAATCAACGGCCATGGCAGGTCACTGATTAACGCTCGAGCGCTGTCCTGGCAAATTGTTCTCGATGATCTCAGGCCCGGCCCGCTGAGTGACCGTGCCGACCGCCGCCAGATCAGTTTGCATTAAACCCAGCTCGATGAAGCCCCGCAAAACCGCCGACCCGTGGTTCGCCCATTACTGACGGCGCCGGGGGTCAGAGTGGACGACCTCTTCCCGCCCAACTGCGGGCGGGCGGATGATCTTTCCGCCGGTCGACCTCATTCGCCGCGCACGGCATTGACTCTCGGAATGTTCTTGGCGTGGGTTGACCACTCCGTGACTGCCCCCACCCCGGCCGACCAGCCCCCAACCTCGCGCCTCCGCCACCGCTGGGGCAAGTTTCCCCTCGCGCTGCTTTCAGCCCTGAGGCAACGCCTCCGAGATTTTGCGGGATCCGATTCCGAAGCCACCTACCTGTGGCCCCGCTGGCTGGTCCTGCGCGCGGTCGGTCTTATCTACGTCGTTATTTTCGCTGGCATCCTGCACGAATCGGCGGCGCTCATCGGCCCCGCTGGGCTCGCCCCGCTGCCAGAGTTGATGACGCAACTGCGCGACTCCTCTTCGAGCCTGCCAGCTGCGATCCTGCAGGCGCCCACTTTGTTTTGGTTGAGCAGCGCTCCGTTCATGCCGCCGTTGCTCGCCTGGGGTGGTCTGATCGCCGCCCTCGGTTTGGTGTTCAATGTGTGGCCGCGCATGACCCTGTTCGCGTGTTGGCTAGCGCTGCTGTCATTCGCCCGCGGCTGGTTGGTGTTTTCCGACCCGCTAGTGGATTGGCTGATGCTCGAAGTCGCCCTACTGTGCATCCCCTTTGCTCCCGCGGGCTACCGACCGGGATGGGGCGCGCAGTCTTCACCTCGCCCCCTCGTCGTCTTCATGGTCCGCTGGCTGCTCTTCCGGATCATGTTCGAAACCGGGATCTCGAAAATCCTCAGCGAGGATCTCCACTGGCTCAACTTCACCGCCATGGATGTGCTCTACGAGACCGCGCCCAGCCCCACGATTTTGGGTTATCTGGATCACCAGTTGCCCCACGCTTGGCACGTCGTCGAGATCTGGCTGACCTTTGCCGCCGAAATCGGGGCGCCCCTGCTCGCGGTGTTTGGCGGACGGCGCGGACGCTGGGTGGCTTTCGTTTGCTGGTCTCTGTTTCAAATCGGCATCCAACTCACCTGCAACTTCGGCTGGCTCAACACCGCTTCTTTCGCGCTCGGCTTCCTGCTCTTGGATGACCAGATGATCGCTGATTTCGCCCGGCGATTTCGACTGAGCCGAATCCTTCCGGCGAAACCACTCGCCCCAGCAGCAGAGGCTCCAACTCGCCCTTGGTCGCGACGGCTGCTCGCCACCGGACTGTGGACTCACTTCGCCTTATCGATTCTCTTCTATTGGAGCGCGGCCGCTCTGCCGACGAACGCCTCGCTGGAGCAAGTAACGCGATCCGCCAAACGGGTTTTTGCCGGATTCGGCAGCATCAATTCCTACCTACTCTACTCGCACCTCGACCCCTACCATTTCGTCGCGGAGTTTGTGGGCTCCAACGATGGCGGCGTCACTTGGCGGCCCTACGAGTTCCGGTATTTCCCGCAGCAGCTCGATCGCATGAGCCCGTTCATCGCGCCGTGGTTTCCGCGGTTTGAGGCCACGCTGCAGATCCAGGCGAGCATCCTCGACAAACCCACCGCGCTCTATGCCTCCGTGGCTACGCGTTTGCTGGAACAGAACCCACAGGTGCTGGCGTTGTTTCAACGCAATCCCTTCCCGGACCATCCACCGCACATGATCCGGACCCCCGGCTACCGCTACACGCTCACCGACTACGCGACTTATCAGGAAAGCCGCCTCTTCTGGGATCGCACCTACCTCGGAGAATACATGCCGATGATGTATGTGAACGCCCACGGCCAGATCGCTCAATCTTCCTCGGCCCTCGAGCAACTCATGGTCAGCGCAGAGTATGGTAATTCTTCTGCGCAAACCTATCTGGGCCTGCTCTACATCCGCGGCGAAGAAGGGGTCTCGCACGATGGGGCGGAGGCGGCCCAGTGGTTTCGCCGCGCCGCCGAACAAGGTGCGGCCGACGCTCAACTAAATCTCGCCCTCGCCTTAGCCAACGGTGACGGCGTGCCGCGAGACCCGGCGCAGGCGACCGAGTGGTGCCGGCGCGCCGCGATGCAGGGTCTCGCCGCGGCGCAGGATCAACTCGGAATTCTCTATCTCTCAGGCGACGGCCAACCGAGAAACGAAATCGAAGCGCTCGCCTGGTTTGAGGTGGCTGACCGTTCGGGTCACCCCGAGGCTGCGCAGCACCGCGCCATTGCCATCAGCCACATGAGCCGCGCGGCGATCCTCACGGCGCAAGCGCGAGCGGAAATTCTCCTCGCCGAAATCGCTGCCAACAAGCCGCAGTGAGCGCCCCGGCCCGCTCCACGATTGAAGCTCGCGCCGAAGTCAGGAGTGGGCACCCTCGCGATGAGTCCCCACCCCCCATGAGCACCCGTAAAACCGCCGACCAGTGGTTCGCCGAATACGGCGAGAGTCACCAGAACCACACCAACGAGCTGATCCACTGGATCTGCGTGCCGGCCATCTTCTTCAGCGTGGTCGGCTTCATCTGGGCACTGCCCGTGCCGACCGGGATGTTGGAGGAATTGCCGTGGTTTAGCTGGGTCCTCCCCGCCATGTTGCTGGCCTTCCTATTTTATTTGCGCCTGTCGCCTGCCTTGAGCGCGGGGCTGCTTTTCTTTATGGGGCTCTGTTACGCTGGCATCACCCTCTTGGCGTTGGTCGTGACGCTCCCGATGTTGAAGGTCTGTCTAGGGATCTTCGTGATCGCGTGGATCGGGCAATTCATCGGCCATAAGATTGAGGGCCAGAAGCCGTCGTTCTTGAAAGACGTGGTCTTTCTGCTGATCGGACCAGCGTGGCTGATGAGCTTTGTCTACAAAAAGGCCGGTCAAGCCTACTGAGCCAGACCGGCTAATTCCGACGCCCGGGAATCTCGGCTCAGCGCCGGACTACTTCGGCGGCTCGTAGTTGATCGGGACCTGCACCCGCACCAAGGCGGGCTTGCCATCCTTCTCCGCGGGCGAAAACACCCAGCGAGAGATCGCGGTGGCCGCGGCCCAGCCAAAGGCTTCGTTGGTCGACGACACGATGCGGGGCAACACGGCTCGGCCGCTCTCATCGATGATGAACTCGATCTTCGCGCTCGCTCCTTGGCCAGATTTGCGGACGGACTCCGGCAACTCCGGGCCGACTTGGAAGATCGCTTCGGGCCGACGATCGACTTCGCCAAAATTGTAAACGACGGCGCGACCTGCCCGGAGGTCGTCAACGAGCTCGCCCAGATTCTTATCGATCGGTGAGTCTGGGTTGATGCGATTGAACACCTGCTTCTTCGTGATCAATGCCCAGCAAGGTTTGCCGTTCTTCATCGCCGGCTCGAAGACCCAAGCCTCGACCATGGCCGCCGTCGCCGCGCCGAACTCCGGATCACTCGCATCCTTCACCTCGGCCCCGCGAGCATTGCCATGGGGATCGACGATAAAAGTCACGGTGGCGTTGCCGGTCTGGGCGTCCATTAACTGGTCGTAAGGGTAGACCGCCTTAAACGTGCGCACGAGGTCCGGCGCTTCGTCGTATTGATACTCCTCCGGCAAGTCGCGGTCGGGCTTGCCGCTCAGCTTGGCGCGGCGCTTCTTGCTCCCCTCCTCGGCGGAGGCCGGATCAAAGTCTACTTCCACCTCGATGCGCGACCGGGCCATCGCGCCGTTCACGACGGCGCTAGCGTATTTCCAACTCAGCACGGCTTCGATCGCGAGCAGGTTGAGCTCGGGGTGCGGCGAGCTAACGACCCGCGGCGACAACACGGCATTGTTGCGATCGACCTCGAGCTCTACGACGACCGTGCCCTTGATACCCGCGTCGCGCAACGCCTTCGGATAATACGGCGGCGTTACGCTCTCCGGCTCAGCATATGCCGAGCGTTCATCGACGCGGATGTTCGACTCGATGCCTTGATAGGCGCGCTGGGAGATGGACGGCTTCGCGGCGTCCGGCGGGGGCTGGTTGCTCTGCACATTGCCGTCTTGCGCCATGAGGGCGCTCGCCATGGCCAGAGAAAAAATGCTGAGAACCGGGTGGAGTTTCATCCCGGCAACTTGCCGTTTGTCATAATCCAGATCAATCGCTGATTTCCGCTTGGCGGCCAGCGCCACCCTCTCGGCTAATCAGTCGCCATCGCGGAGCTCAGGCGCACTGAGCAGCCGCCTGCTTCCGCCGCCGCCAAGTCGCGAATCCGAGCATCACGGCTCCAGCAATAAGCGCATAGGCGGAAGGTTCGGGCACGGCTGATCCGCTACCAAGGTTGGGTTGGTAACTCGCATCGGTGATGAAGGTATTGTAGTAGCCATTAGTCGGCATCGTCCCGCTGAAATTCGTGCTGGTTTGCAGATGCCCTGTCGTCAGCGAAATAACATCACCCATCGTGAGGTAGGAAACCGTGGTGTCCGAGGTAGCTCGGAACACCACATCTTCATCACCCACCATACCGTGGGCGTTGGTCGTGAAAAAACTGTTGATGGTCTGGGTGCCATCGCCTGCGCCCGCACCGGTGCTTGAATAAGTGGGTCCACCACCAGGGATGTCTCCGACAGTATCCACTGGAACCGGAGTTTCTATGCCGGAAATACTTTGAAATACGAAATACGGATTTACGCCTGAATTCTCAGTGCTGCTCGTGAGGGTATAAGTAATTGGGGTGGTCCACGAGATCACGAACGGGGTGCCGCCGCCGCCGGAAAAGGTCAGGAAAACGGTCTGGGCGCGCAAACCGTTGGTGGCCACCAACGAGCTGGCGGTGACGAGCAGGACGGTAGCCGTCCTGCGAAAAAGTGAGTTAAGGGAGTGTTTCATGGGGTAAGACGAAGTTGGCAGGTTGCTGAAGCGGACGGAGTGGACTCACGCTGAGCAGCCGGTGTCGACATTCATGCCGTGAACCGCGGAGTGGCGGTGGCGAAACGCGGAGTGCCGGCCCGGCACGCGCGGTGGCGCGGCTTGTCCTCAAGACGCTGCGTTGAACAACCGGCACGAAAGCGCGTTGGGGACAACACGCTCCACCTTTTTTACGGGGTTCCCCACCGCTGTTGGCCGACCCGCTGTCAGACGCTCGGGTGAATCCGGCTCAACCGATCCCGAAGTTCGCTCCAACGATCCCGGCTGGCTGGCACCGGCTCCTGCGCCCCCACCACATGGAGCAGCGTGTGTTCGTCGCGGTCGCGTTCGTAGCGGGTGACGCGGGCGAGGTTCACGATTTGCGTGCGATGCACGCGCATGAAATGCGTGGCGGGCAGCGACTCTTCCCAGGATTTCAAGCTCTTGCGCAAAAAAACCTTGGCCCCGTCGGCCAGTCTCACCTCGGAGTAATTGTCCCGGGCGGAAATCAGGCTGATATTGGCCAAGGGGGTGAATTGGGCACACAAACCCTCCCGCAGATAGACGGTGTCGTCAGGCTGCAGGGCCGGGCCGGGAAAGTTCTCCACCACGCCATCATCCGCCGGCAACACCGCGGTCTGTAACCGACCCAATGCCTCCGCCAGCCGCACGGGGGCCACCGGTTTGAGCAGGTAGTCGAGCGCGTTGATTTCGAAGGCCCGCAGCGCGTAGGCATCGTAGGCCGTCACGAAAATGATGCGCGCGCCTTCCCGCACCGCCGGCACGAGGTCAAACGAGTTGCCGCCGATGAGTTGCACGTCGAGCAACACCAGATCGTAGTCCGTGCGCGCCAACAAAGCCCGGGCGTGGCGCATCGTCGCCGCCTCCCCCACCACCTTGACTTCGGGGTGCACCGACAACTTCGCGCGCAAATCCGCTCGGGCGGGAGCTTCGTCTTCGATCAATAGGGCTTGGTGCATGGTTAAATATCGGTGCGCGGGGTCGGCCAAAGGCGCAGGGTCACCCTGACGGATCCCTTCCCATGTGAAATCACCAATTCGTGCGCGCGAGGAAAATGTCGGGCGAGACGTTCCCGCAGATTCTCGAGCCCGATCCCCAGGGAGGATACGGTCTTCTTGACGCCGGGTTCGATCCATTCCCCGGTATTTTCCACCTCCAGGATCAGGGCTCCGTCACCGTCTTTCCGGACCCTGAGACCCACCCTCACCCGGTCGGGGCTGGTGGCCCGGCCGTATTTCAAAGCATTTTCCAGCAACGGCAGGATCAGAAAGTGCGGCAGGTGTTCGTTCTCCAGCGCCGGATCGCAGCCAATCTCGACCTCAAGCAAATCACCCCAGCGCGATTGCTCAATTTCCAGATAGGCGCGCAAAAGCTGCATTTCGCCCCCCAGGGTGGTCCAGTCTCGTTGATCCGGGCGATAAAGGGTGAGCCGACAAAAATCGGCCAACCGTTCCACCATGGTGCGCGCCGTGGTCTGGCCGAGGGGCAACGCCGCGCTGATCGAGGCCAGCGTATTAAACAAAAAATGCGGGTTGAGTTGGTAACGCAACACCTCCAGGCGGGCTTTTTCCTCAGCTAGACGGGCCGATATTTTTTCGTCGAGTTCGAGTTGATTCAGTCGGATCAACTCCACGTTTTTGCGCGCCAACTCCGCCGTGCGGTTCCCGACCAGCGCCTCCAGCTGATCGGCCCGGCGATGCAACGCGTGGGTGCGGACGCGCACCACGCCCGCCAACAGGAGCAATCCCGTCAGCGTGTAGCCCAGCAAGGCCCACCGCGTCTCCCACCAGGGTGCCAGCACCACAAATGCCAACGTGGCCGGTGCGCTCAACTGCCCGTTAGCATCACGGGCGCGAACCTCAAAGCGGTAGTCACCCGCCGGCAGGTTGGTCAGGGTGCGCTCCCGCTCTTGGGACCACGAGGTCCACGCCTTCTCATGGCCGATCAATCGGCTCTGGTATTCAACCGAATCCTCCAGTTGATGTCGCAGCGCCAAGTAGACAAAACGCAAGGTCGCAGGCCCGGGTTTAACCTCATCGCCCGCATGGAGATCCCGCGTGTTGAGCTGAACCGTCAGGGGCAAGGGCGAGGGAAAGGCCTGGGCCAACTCAACCCGGGCCAGCCCCTTCGCCCCGCCCACCCAGAGCACCGCCCCGGTGGCCTCGTTTTCCTCGCGTAGCAAGGTCACCGGGCCCACCGCTCGGTTCACCAACTGCGGCAGGCGCCGAGGCCGCCCTCCATCTACCGGGATTTGCTCGATCCCATCGGACCGCGCGATCCACCGGGCTTGACCCTGACCAGACCGACCCTCCGCCAGAATATCAGTCGGACTCTCCGCATCCCCGCCATTGGCAAAACGCCCCGGCCGACCCGTGCCTTGATCGATGATCCCGTGGATGCGCTTGCCGTCACCCGTGACCAGCCACAGCGAGCCGTCCGCCTCCTCCGAGACAGATCGAATGACGTCCACTAATCCGGTCACCAAACCCTCGTCCACCCAACCTTGGGGCGTGTGCCGCACGGATTGAAGGCCACGCATCGTGCCGATCCAAACGCGCGTGGGGTCCCGTTTTGAAGGCACTAAACTCCCACCGCCCGGCGGCATGGTTGCGACCGACTGGAAGTCTGTTGCCACCTGCAACAAGAGCGTCGTGTAGCCGATCGCCAGCAGGCCATTCGGATGAGACAACAGGGCATACGCCGGCTGTTTGAACACCCGGTTAAAACGCGCCGCCCGGCCGGCCGAATCGCTCGGCGTCAGGCGGTAGATCCCCTCGCTAGTCGCCGCATAAAGCTGATCGTCGTGGCGGGTCACAGCGGCCACCTCACCCACGCCGAGTCCGTTGATCGCGTCGAAGAGAGAAACACTCGAGGGCCAGGCCACCCGGATGATTCCCGTCTCGGTCGCCAGCCATAATCCGCCCTCTCGATCGCGGCCAAAAGACCGAATCGTGTTAACATATAAACCGATAGATTGGTTAAGCGAACCCACATAACGGCCGTCCGCATCAAAGCGCATCCCCCCATCGCCGCTGATCGAGGAGAACGCGACGGCCAACGAGCCGTCCGTCATTCGCTCCATGCAGAGGATGCGCTTGCCAGCCACCCAGTCGTTGGCCTCGGTCGGAAATACCGCCACCCGTCCTTCCTTGAGTTGATAAAATCCATTTTCCGCCGTGAGCAGGACGAAGTCCGCGTCCGCCCCAGCCTCCACCGCGATAATCTGATTTTGCCGCAGCAGGGGAGCCTCCGCGACCACTTCCAGTCGGTCGTTTACCAACCGACATAGCGGATGACCCAACGCGGTGACATAGACCTCATCTTGAATCCGGTGGAGGCGGGCGCCCTGCGAGTAAACAGGCGTGGGACAAGCGACGCTGGTGAAGCGTCCCTCGCGCCAAATGAGGATTTTCTGCTCGGTGGAAAAATAGACGGCCTCCCCCACGGCCAACACATCGTAAATGTCCTCAAAGTTTCGGTCCGCCTCCGGCAAGGCGTCGACCAAGGAGACAAACTCGCGATCAAGCCCCCGCACGCGGATCCAACCGATGACCCCGGCCCCACCCGCATAGATCGTGCCCGAGGCGGAGAGGGCAAATTTGCGGATGCCGGCCGACGCGGTCGGCAGCGCGATCACTAGCCACGTGCGACCATCATAGTAGCGCAAGCCTGGGCCGTTGCCCAGGTAGATACAGTCGTCCGGCCCTTGGATCAACGCCTGGCAAAGATGGCCAATATTACTTCTCCCCGGAGGAAAATCCCGTAGGACTGGATGGCCCAGTTCCCCCGACGCCACCAGCAGGGGCTGCCCTCCCAACAGCCCGATAAAAACCACGCCGGCTACCGCCAAAAACCTTAACCGACCCAGTAAGAATCCTCGGGGCAAGCCCCGAGGCATTTCAAAACAAACCTAAATTCAACTGCCCCTTGTGTAACTGTTTG
>Ga0209491_10000704_pt1 | contig 67475 bp, 51 predicted proteins | sample BON02_FD_187213 | JGI IMG/M metagenome (GOLD analysis project Ga0209491, IMG submission 187213) | Freshwater microbial communities from Lake Bonney liftoff mats and glacier meltwater in Antarctica - BON-02 (SPAdes) (version 2) | ecosystem: Environmental > Aquatic > Freshwater > Ice > Glacier... | reverse complement strand
ATAAAAACGCAAAACTAGAAGAACGTAGCAATTGGCTATCTTGCTTAGAAGCTGCTGGAGTAGATAACTGGGAGGGGTATGATATAGCTCAAGACATTAGAGACGAATCTTAATTGTGCCTAACGCTTGGGCTATGAATTGAAGCCCTTAACAGAAAGTTCGATTCACAACAATAACCTTGACAGGGCTTTTATTTATAGGACTTGTTAGCATTAGTTTTTATTATGAAAATATGGAAATTTAAGTTAGAACACGAAAGAATACAAATTGTTAAAATGCCATTAAAATCTGAAATAATGGATATTCAAATGCAAGAAGATGGAATTGCTATGTGGGCATTATGCGACCCTGACACGAAAGAAATTGAAGTTAAAATAAATATGTACGGAACTGGATGGGAAACACATAGTAATAATATGATAAAAGATGAGTATTTAGCAACAGTACAGCAAGGAGGGTTGGTTTGGCATTTCTTTATGAACCACGAAATTGATTCGTAAATTAATGCTAACAATTCGATAAGACACACTGGTGTGCGTTGTGTGTCTTATCCATATTTTATCTAGTCCCCTAAATTAATTAAATCAATGGGACTTTTAATCTTATTAATATGGGTATTAGCAATGTGTGTGTAGATTTCAGTCGTTTGACTAGAATTATGACCTAACAGAACTTGAATTGAACGTAAATCTGTTCCATTTTCTAGCAAATGAGTTGCAAAACTGTGTCGCAAGGTATGCGCACTGACATTTTTCCGAATACCCGCGATTCCAGCAGCTCGTTTAATCACCTTATTTATACTTGTTCCAGTATAAGTCAACCCATGTGCTCCTTCAAATAAGTAGTTTTTTGGTTTGTATTCTCTATAATAGGCTCTCAAATCACGCAACATGTTCTCACTCAATATCGTTACTCGATCTTTTCCTCCTTTTCCATCATTTATGTTGATCAATAACCGCTTGCTGTCAATGTCGGTAGTTTTTAATTGAATTAACTCACCTCTTCTTAATCCTGCCGAATACAATAAACTAACAATACAGCGGTGTTTTATATTTCCCGTTGCACGAATTAAATCACCAACTTCGCTAGCGGCCAATACCACCGGTAATTTTTGCTGCTTTGGAGGTCGTCGAATGGCGTAAAAGCGATTTGGCATTCCACAAACAACTTCATAGTAAAACTTAATTGAATTAATAATTAGGTTTAAACAGCTCTTTGATGCACCTTGGCGTTGTCTCTGAAGTAAGTATGCGTGAATGTCTCTTTCACTTATGTTTTTGTAGTCGGTGGACTTGTGGTGATTAATAAATACCTCAAAATAATGGATATAGATTTTGGCTGTAGCAAAAGAATACATTTTCTGTTCTAATGTATCATAAAATATATTCGGACAATACTCCACACCAACTTTTACAAGACGATTGCGATAGTCATCCAAAGAAATCTTTTCCTCATTGTGCCCCGTAGCTTTCCCTAAAAAGTAATTGCAATTTACCCAAGCAACTCCCCTAAACGTATTGAATATTAAATCTAAATTCTCTTTCGTGTTTGGTAAATGAGCCATTGAATAAGTGTTACTCCACCTTACGCTGGGAAAACCCTTGACCAAAGCATGCAGTACCTTATTCGGGTAAAACTGTAATCCAATTTTTTTTTCACCCTTAATAAATAAGTGCTTTAACGTTATTCGATACTGTTTAGGAGATTCCATTGTACATATTTAATTGAAAAAGAACCTATAAATAGTATATTATGCATATAAAATACTAATTAGTGGCTACCTTTAGGTTATGGAAAAGCGGAAATGCCTCATCTGTGACGAAGAAATTTACGGTCGAAAAGATAAAATATTTTGCTCCCCAAATTGTAAATCGGCAGACCAATACGAAAAAATCCGAGAGAAAGATCTGCTCTTTTTTCGAGTAGATGCACAACTAAAAATAAACCGAAAAGTTCTAAAAAAACACAATAGGAATGGTAAAACAGTGCTGCGAAGAGAAGCACTGCACAGCGAAGGATTTGACCCTAATTTTTTTACCCACTTTAGAAAAACTTCGAAAGGCGACGTTTACTTTTATTGTTACGACTTTGGTTTTTTGAAACTAAAAGAAATAGCAGGCAAGGAGGTGAAATTAAAATACCTCATTGTAAATTGGAACGGCAAATAAAACCTATTCAAAAAATGGGTGCACCCTAAATTAGTGCACCCATTCTTATTCTAGAATTGTTACCTATTGCCCTAATACCTTCGCGTCAACAAAAAATACTGACTTAATGTTAATCTCGTGGTCTTGCGAAATAGCTTCGTCTGTGGTTGTAGCTACTCTAATCGAGAATTTATCTGCCGTAATGTAATCTTTAATGTTCGCTTCAGAGGTTGTTAAGCTTAAGCTGGTAGTACCGTCAGTAACATCAGTGTCAGAACCGATTAGAACTTCAGAGAATCCTTCCGCTTTAATAAATACCTCTACAGATTTGAAAAAATTAAAGTTATTCCCGGCAGGACTTATAACAGTCAATGTCATGGTTTGAAGTTTAATCTCCTCTATTGATCCAGCATTGGTATTGTTCCCGTCGAAAGTAGACTGGGAATTTGTAGGCACTTCAGGCGTAGAAAAACTGACAGGAATGTTAGTCAGCGTATTTGCCGGTATGGTTACCTGATTGTCAAAACTCATGGTAAACTGGGTCAATTTACCTACTTCCTTGCATGCTCCAAAACTCATTATTACTACTGCAAGTGCTAAAATTCTATTTTTCATCGTTTGTTTTATTGGTGTTAAAATTTATAGTGGCATTTGTATTCCAAAGCACAAAGCTCCATACATCTGCCCATTCTTCAATTACTTTTTCAGTCGGTTTTCCTGCTCCATGTCCGGCATTTACATCCACTCTAACCAGCACCGGGTTTGCCCCTTGGTGTTTCGCTTGCAGTTCAGAAATGAATTTCATGCTGTGCGCAGGAACTACTCTGTCGTCATGATCGCCGGTGACTACCATTGTTGCAGGGTACTGTATTCCTTGTTTCACATTGTGTAAAGGAGAGTAGGAGAGTAGGTTGTTAAAGTTCTCTTCATCAGTATCGCTTCTACCATATTCGCCAGCCCAAGCCCAACCAATGGTAAATTTATGGTAGCGCAACATATCCAATACTCCAACGCCAGGTATTGAAACTTTCATCAAATCTGGCCGCTGCGTCATAACAGCGCCTGCCAGTAACCCTCCGTTTGATCGACCGTGAATGGCCAACTTTTCAGAAGATGTGTAGTTGGCTTCGATTAAATACTCTGCCGCAGCAATAAAATCATCAAATACATTTTGCTTTTTTAATCTCCAACCTGCCGTGTGCCAGTCTTCGCCAAATTCACTCCCGCCGCGTAAGTTCGCAACAGCATACACTCCACCTTGCTCTAAAAATACTGTGTTAATGGCTGAAAATTTTGGCGTAACACTAATGTTGAAACCACCGTAACCGTATAAGAATGTCGGGTTATTTCCGTCCAATTTAGTTCCTTTTTTATAGGTAATAAACATCGGAATTTTAGTGCCGTCTTTCGAGGGGTAAAAAACCTGCTCGGTAACATACTCACTTCCGTTGAAGGCTGTTTTAGGTCGGAAAAACAACTTCGCCTTATTTGCATCTAAATCGTATTGATAAATTTCTGTTGGAGTAGTGTACGAGGTAAATGAGTAAAAGGCAGTGCTCTCGTTTTTGTCGCCATTAAAACCTGCAATACCAATTCCCGGTAAGGCTATGTCGTATAAGTAATTGGCAGCAGAATCATATACTTCTAATTTCGTTTGCACATTTTTCATGTAGTTTGCAACCATCTTATCGCCTGCCAAAGAAACACCAGTTAACACATAGTCTTTTTCAGGAATAAAATCGGTCCAGTATTCTTGAGTTGGATTTGCAATGTCGACCAAGCAAATACGGTTATTGGGAGCCATGTAATTGGTATTTACCAAAAATTTCCCATTACCCAAATGGTCTAAAATGTAATTGTCCGTATCAAAATTGTCAACTAAACTAACAAATTCGCCTCCGTTTTTTATGTCCTTCACCATGAGTGAATTTCCATTTGTTGATTCAGAAGTACTCACGTATAAATAGGCCTCGTCGTCGGTAATTCCTGCTCCCGCATTACGCTGAGGATGTTTTTTGTCCTCATACACCAGTTGGTCTTCATTTTGAGAAGTTGCAAGTGTATGGTAGTAAATTTTATGGAATTCATTCTTTCCTGAATAGTCGGAACCTTCAGTTGGAGGATCATATGAACTGTAGTAAAAACCATTCTTGTACCACGAAATACCACTAAACTTTACCCAATTTACTTGGTCGTCCATCAGCGTCTTTGTTTCCAAATCCATGACATTTATTTCTACCCAATCAGAACCCGCTTTCGAAATACCATAGGCCATATAACGGTTGTTTTTTGAGAAACCCATTCCGTTTAACGAAGTAGTTCCTTCATCAGACATAGTATTAGGATCTAATAATACCTGCTGCTCTCCGTTTAAGCCTTTTTGAATGTACAGCACGCTTTGGTTTTGAATCCCATCGTTTTTATACATAAAGTAATTGTCGCCTTTTTTAAAGGGAGCGCTAGCCTTTTCATAATTCCACAATTCAGTCAGTCTTTTTTCTAGGTTTTCTCTGAAAGGAATCTTAGTCAAATAATCAAAAGTTACTTCATTTTGAGCCTTCACCCAGGCTCCTGTCTCTTTAGAGGTATCGTTCTCTAACCACCTATACGGATCGGCAATCGCAGTTCCAAAATAGTCATCGACTATTGAATCTTTTCTAACTTCAGGGTAGTCTTGCACGTTGATTTCTTTACGCGATTTTTTTTGCAAATTGTTGTCTTTTTCTGAAGTGTTTTTTTCGCCACAAGCTAGGAGCCATAACCCTGCCGTAAATAGGAGTAACGTTTTGTTCATTGAATTATAATTTGACACCAAACTTAAGGCTTTTTCAAGAAAATAATTTTGCTGTTCATATCCTGCCTAGGTTCCATAATTAATTGAATCATTCCATTATCTTTGATGAAAATAAATGACCATGAATAATTTATTCTATTTTATCTGTTTTGCAGGTTTGTTGGCTTGCGGTAATCAAAAAGAAAAAACAGTTGAAACAGTAGTTAAAACTCAAGATTTTGAAAAATTTAAAGCTGACTTTATTGACGCAATGTGGGCGATGAATCCCATTTCAGCATCGTATCAAGGAGTACATGAGTACGATGATAAATTGCCTATTCCAGATGAGGCAAGAAAACTAGTTGAATTAAAATTTGCTAAAAATTGGCTGGCCCGGCTCAATGCCTTCGATTACCTGCAATTAAATGAAGCCGATAAAATCGATTTTCACTTAATTGAAGATGACTTAAAAAACACCTCATTTTATATAAACGATTTTAAAGGAGCGGAATGGAACCCTGCATCTTATAACATTGGCGGTGCGTTTTTTCAAGTTATTAATTATCAAAAACACTCCTTAAGTAAGCGATTAGAAAATATTGCCGCTAAATTAGACCATGTTACTGCCTATTACGCTCAAGCGAAAAAGAATATTAAAAAGCCAACCAAAGTGCATACCAAGTTGGCAATTCAACAAGTGGAAGGCTCCAAAAGTATCTTTAATAAAACCTTGCTTGATTCATTAAATGCTTCTACCAAAGAGGAGGAGTTTAAGAAAGAATTTAAATTAAAAATTGAAAAAACAATCGCTGCAATTGACGATTATAAAAGCTTCTTGCAGACAGAATACATCGACAACTTAGCTGATTTATCTATTTTTAGAAGTTTCAGAATTGGAAAAGAACTTTACGGTAGAAAGTTCGATGCTGAAATTCAATCTGCTTATACAGCTGGTGAAATTTTTCAAGCGGCAATAGAGGAAAAGGGCGATTTACACGATAAAATGTTCCGTTTGTCAGACATGCTTTGGGAAAAGTATTTTGGGGAGCAAGAAAAACCTGGAAGAAGGTTTGATCAAATTCAAATGGTAATAAACGAGGTGGCAAAAACACATGCTCATAGAGATTCCTTTGTGAGTTCTATTCGTCAGCAAATTCCTGAATTGGTGGCTTTTGTAAATGAAAATGACCTACTAACATTGGATCCTAAAAAACCGCTAATAGTGCGAGAAACTCCGGAATACATGCGAGGTTTTGCAGGTGCCTCAATTTCTGCTCCCGGTCCGTACGATGCTGACGCAGATACCTATTATAACGTTACTCCGTTGGACCATTACACGGATGAAGAAGCTGAAAGTTATTTAAGAGAATACAACAATTTTACTTTGCAAATCTTAAACATTCATGAAGCTATTCCCGGACATTATACACAGCTGGTATATAGCAATCAGTCGCCAAGCCTTATAAAAAGTTTGTTGGGTAACGGTGCAATGATAGAAGGTTGGGCAGTATATGCCGAGAGAATGATGCTAGAAGCAGGGTACGGAGGTGATCAATTGGAAATGGGCTTAATGTACTACAAATGGAACCTTAGAACGGTTTGTAATACCATTTTAGATTACGGAATTCAAGTGATGGAGTATACCGAAGAAGATGCCATGCAATTGTTAATGGATGAAGCTTTTCAAGAAAAATCTGAAGCAGAGGGGAAATGGAGAAGAGCTCGATTGTCACAAGTACAGCTCTGTAGTTATTTTACCGGTTATTACGAAATTATGCAGTTAAGAACCGAAATGGAGGAAAAAATGGGTGATAATTTTGACCTAAAAACTTTTCACGAGGAGTTTTTAAGTTATGGCAGTGCACCTGTAAAGTACATTAGAACCCTTATGTTGGAAAAGTTAAGCTCAGATTTGAAAGCGGCAGCTTAAGTAAGTAGAAACTTTTTGAGCAAAAAAGCGCTTTTTTATTAAGCTTAAAATGTTCGTTCACGCAGACTATAACTTTGCTAAAAATGGCACTACTCACTATTTTTTACATACTTTTTGGTTCTTCCCTTCATGCTCTGTGCTTAGAGATGTTGGAAGCAAATGGGGTGTTCGATGATAATCCGGAATTTGTGTCTTGCATGCCGGAACTTATACCATTTTTATTTAGACGGGTTGGAATCTGGGGAACTACATCGTTCAATTAAAAACTAGTTCACAATACTGCGTCGATAGCATAGAAATTCCAATACTAATTGGGGCTCTTACTTACATTGTAGATGTCGGGAATAGGCAGTTGGCTGCGAACTGCTGTAAATTACCTTTACCAAGTAAGACGTTATACGATCAAACAGATGAATGGGACTTTGGCGATGATGGTCGCTCTAGTTATAAAAACCCGACAAACACCTACTTTAATGAAGGAGAATATAAGGTGACGTTAAACGTAATCGTTTATACAATAAGTAAATAAGGCCAAATCATGAAAGCGAATTACACCCAAGTCAAGAAAAAGCCACCTGCTGATTTTATCACCAATACGAGTAACGTATTTATTTCAAATGATGCGATTGTCTTCTCCCATCGTCCATAAAATGCCGATTTATATCGCTGGGAGCTTGGACACGGAAACTCTTCTGGTGAGCAAAGCCCTTCTTATTTGTATACCGAAGAGGGAGCTTCTTCTAGGGCTACTTAGTACCTAGATTAGCGATGGATGTATTGCTTATACCTAAGCACCAACCTTTATTATTGCGGAACTCGTAGGTTGGGTTCAAGTGCCAAATGCCTTTACACCAAACCCTAAAGGTTCAATTTTGGGACTGATGAATAGCCACCCAAGTATCGGAAATCTTAATGATGTGTTTTATGCTACGGTAAATGGAATAAATAGGTACAAGTTGAATATGTTCAATAAATGGGGATAATTGCTATTGGTGAGCAAGAATATAAGTATTAGCAGGGGCGATTATTATCTTGGTAAAATAGCCCTACAAGATGCTTATGTTTGAGAAATAAAAGTTCAGTTTGCTGAAGGTACGCAGCAAGTTAAAGTTGGGGACTTAATGTTGGTGAGGTAATGAGAAAAATATTTATTTTATGTGTGGGAGTACTTTCGGTTTTGAGTACTAAGGCACAGCCTGATTCCTTTACAGGAAAGCAGAAACGTCAAATTTGGGATGCTGAAATAGCCTACGAAAGAGGGGATTATTTAAGCGTAATCAACGAATTAAAAAGCATAGGCAAAATTGATCAAAAGTTTGTCTACCTCAATTATATGATTGGGGACTCTTATTTTATAATGGAAAAATATGACTCCGCCAAAGTGTTTCTAGAATTAGCCAAATTTGAAAGGGTAGACGCCTACTTCAGGCTTGCTTACTTGAGTTTAAATCAAGAAAAAATTGAAGAAGCAGCTGAATATATACAACAATATAAAAAGCTCATTGCAAAGCAGAAGAGCCAAGTTCCGGCGCATGAATCAGCTCAGTTATTTAGCAATATAGCGTTTGCTAAAACGGCCTTAGAATCTCCGGAGATTGTAAATATTATAAATTTGGGAGAAGCGATTAATTCAGCCGATCATGAATATGTACCTTTAATTTCTGCCGACGAAGAACTCCTCCTATTTACTTCTAGAAGAGAGGCAGATAGCGAACTGTTAGACGATTTTGGAAAGCCGTTTGAGAATGTTTACGCTTCAAAAAATGTGGACGGTAGAAAATGGTCTCCTGCTAAATTAATAGATGGAAATGTAAAGACTGATGGTCATGATGCTTGTGTTGGTCTTTCACCAGATGGAAATACCTTGTTTCTTTTTAGAAGTAGTGATAACGGACTTGGAGGAGATTTGTATGAATCGTTATTTATTGACGGAAAGTGGACTATTCCCGTGCGCATGTCAAATAACATCAATGGATATTTAAGTATCGAACCTTCAGCATCTATTTCGTTAGACGGGTCAACACTTTATTTTTCTTCTAACCGAGAAGGGGGGGGTGGAGGCTTTGATTTGTATCGTGCAATTAAATTACCCAATGGAGAGTGGAGCTTACCGCTGAACCTAGGAGCAGCGGTAAATACCATTTTTGACGATGATGCCCCATTTATTCACCCCGACGGAAAGTCCTTGTATTACAGTTCTAAAGGGTATGAAAATATGGGGGGCTATGACATTTTTAAAAGTAACTCTAAAGATGGAATATTTCAGTCACCAACCAATTTAGGTTACCCCACCAACTCTACAAAAGATGATATCTATTTCACAATTTCTGCTAACGAGCAGCATGGATACTACAGTTCTGATAAAAAGGGAGGCTTTGGGAAGCAAGACATTTACAGAATAGACTATCTAGAGAAAAGTTTGAGACAATCGGTGGTTTCTGCAAATGTGACGGTTGACGGAATTCCAACTTTTACTGAAATTACATTATTAGATGCTGAAAGTGGGGAATTAGTTGGGGTATTTAGTTCGAATCATAAAACAGGGAAATTTATCTTTTTAGTGAATCCCGATGTTGAATATGAATTGATAATTGAAGGAGATGGGATAGAGGAATATTCTGAATTTATTCGCTATACCGTCGAAGAATTAATGGATAAGCAAAAGAAGGACATAAGATTGAATTAAGGGGAGAGGACAAAATGGGAACTTCCATACTGTCTGTAGTTAACTTTGTTGGTTTAACCTTAAAGTGCAGGACACTGAATCTTTGGGAACTTTTATATTCCGAAAAATATTAGGTGGGCTTTTCTGCACGTCATTTGAATAATCCAAATCAAACATTATTGGCAAATAAATTTTAGATTAATTGCCAATAACATATAATTTTTAAGCAGGTTAAAAGTTTGTGCAATCTCTGGCCAACCATTAAACACAGAAATGCAAAGCACATCACAGCGGTGACTTTATATGAGGCAGAAGAAAAACACGATCCACTAGATAGGTGATTGTTTTACAACCACGAGGCTTTTTTTGGTAGCGGGGTTTGTCATTAATAAAAAGGTACAACCATGCGTTGAACACAGTGCCTCAAAATAACCATGCGATTATTATGGTAGTTTACAGCGTTCCCGACGGAAATCAAAGGGGGAGGCAAAATTACTACATTAGGCTTTTTAGATTAGCCACTAACGCGGCCTGAGACCAAGGGATACAGTTAGTATAAGAAGTGGCTAATAAAAAGATGGAACAACGAAGTTGAAAGTTGATCGAGACTTGGCTTAAATTTTAAACTCTCTATTTTTCTTTTTTGAATATGCTTTTAAAGTATTCGATTGTTGATTTACCAGTTGAGTTTTTTTCCTCTTCATCACTTTGCAACAAGTAAGCATATGGCCTTAATCGCTCGTATTGACTGATAATTATTTTTGTTATTCCGGTTAACGGAATGGCTAAAATCATTCCTGCAATTCCCCAAATTTCTGCACCAATTACCAAAGCGATTATTGCCGCTAAAGGATTTACATTTACTTTCGAGCCAACAATTTTAGGTGTAATTAAATTGCCTTCTAAAAACTGAACTACACCCATAATAACAAGTACCATTACAGGATATATCAAAGAATCCTTCGTTATTAGTGCTACCATCAGCGGTAACAAACTACCAATGAATATTCCTATGTACGGAATAATGGTTAGAATGGCAGAAATTATACCCATAAAGATGGCATACTTTAAACTTAAAGCAAGTAACCCAATTGAATTTAATACAGCTACAATCGTAATTACAGTGATTAATCCACCTATATAGCTATGGATCATGTCTTTAATTTCTAGCGCAACCTCTAGAGTGGAACGCTCAGAGCCCTTGTCGAGTTGCGCTAAAAACCCAATAAAATTTTCTTTGTACACCAATATGAAAAAGACATAAATAGGCATTAAAGTGAAAAATGCAATTAGGTTTGAAGTCGCTAACAGCGCATCGCCAAAAATACCACTGCCTGAACTAATTAGTTGATTTGTATTTTCCTTTAGAAGCTCCAATTGATCTTTTGCAGATATACCTAAGGTATTGGTTACGAATATTTCAAACTTCGAAAAGACTGAATTAAATTGCTCTACTAATCCCGGGAGGTCGGTAAAGAGGATTTTTGCTTGAGAGATGATAAAATATAAACCAAAACTCGTAACCGTTCCGGCCGCTAGCATGGTGAGGAGGGTGGCTAAAACAAGCGGAAATTTCCTTCGTTTTAAAAAACTCACCAAAGGATGCAGTACAATGGCAAAGAAAAAGCCAAAAACAATAGGAATTAGTACTGATTTGGCGATGATTCCTCCAAAAATGAGCAGGCTGATGGAGAGTAATACCTTCCAAAGTGTGTCTATGGAAGAACGTTTGGTTGGGTTCATTTTTTTACGTTAAGAATTTAGAGGTCATTTTTTTAAGACGTTTCGTTAATTTCTTCCCGTAACTCTGAACAAAAAAGGTGCTAACCAATATGGTTATTGTTTTGCCAAGCTCAAACTTTGGTTTAAATACTTTTTTCAACAACAACTTTAAAAGCTCAGGCGTAATTTTTTGACCCTGATCAAAGTTGTACTTTTTTTTATCAGTTTTCAAGAAAAAAGTCGCTTTTAAATGATCTGCCTTCACTAAGATGTTAGTCCGTTGCGCCTTGCTTACGCTCTCTAACTCAAGTTGAGCCCCCTTGAGTGTTTTTAAATTTGTGATTTGTGTCGATGATTTACTCATTTGAATACAGTTCCTTTATTATCTTATTTTGAATCGTTTTGCCGATTAGCTTTCTTCTAAACGTGTATAGCAACATTAAAATAACGAAGTAAAAGCAGGTAATTAGTCCAAAACCTGTTGCACAATTTGCAAAATACTCCGATAAAATAAACCCTAGAAATAGGCTAAAACAAATGAAAAACAGCAAAGAAATACTTCCTAAAATAATGTATACTATAATTTTACTGCTGTATAGACTAATTTTTTCTGTTGCTTTTAGGCGGCTTAACTCAATCTTGGTATCCAAGTAATCTTTTGATTCGTGGATGATTTCGTTTATCTCTTCTTTGTTAATCATTAATTAGGCTTTTTTCGTTATAATATTTTCTGCTGAATCTTTCAATTCATTGACGCTTTCCATGCCTTTGGATGCTAAATCTTGCATACTTTCCGATAACTCACCCTTTAACTTATTTGCCTTTTTCTTTATTAATTTCCTACTTTTTTTACCTGATTCTGGCGCAAATAATACTCCTGCTAATGCACCTGCAGCAGCTCCAACGATTGCTGCCATCATTAATTTTGAATTGTCTTTCTTACTCATAATTTAAATTAGTTTAATTTAGATGTTCTCTGGGAGTTTAATCAATCCTTTGCAAACCACTGGCTTTGTCAGCAAGTTAGCATTTTATTTGTTGAATCACTTTTTATTCAAACTTTAAATGCTCTTTAGAATATCTACTTTTGAAGTATGAAAAATTGGAAAGAAGTAGCAGAGAAGGTTCAGAAGAGCAAACATGCAGTTATACTATCGCATCGCTCGCCAGACGGGGATTCGGTGGGTTCTTCTCTCGCACTATATCACTATTTGAAAAATTTTGTAGATCACGTTCAGGTAATCACTCCCGATCCTGCACCGATGTTTTTGTCATGGTTAAACGGATTTGATACCATTTTGAATTACCAGAATCATGAAAATGCGGTCAATGAGGAATTGCAAAAGGCTGACTTAATTTGTTGCTTAGACTTCAACACTCCAAACCGAATGGGAGATTTAGAAAAGGCATTTCGATTGAATGAAGCTGCCTACATCATCAACATCGATCATCACCAAAATCCAGATAATTTTGCACATTTTCAATTATCAGAGACCACAGCAAGCTCCACTTGCCAGTTGATTTATGATTTTATAGTTGAACTGAAAGGAACAGATAAATTAACGGTAGAATTAGGGGAAGCGATGTACACCGGAATTGTGACAGATACCGGAAGTTTCCGATTTTCTAGCACGTCAAAGCACACGCACAATGTTGTTGCGGAATTAATTGAAGTGGGAATTAATCCTGGTCAAATTCACGAAAACCTTTTTAATAATAATTCTATTGATCGTCTAAAGTTATTGGGGTTTGCTTTAAATGAGCGCTTTAAGGTTTACGAAAAATACAAAGCGGCCATCATTTACCTTTCTGAAGTAGATCTGAAACAATTCAATTATAAAAAAGGAGATACAGAAGGCTTGGTAAACTATCCACTCTCTGTAGCAGGAATTCGAATGGCAATTTTAATTACCGAGAAAGATGGCAAGGTAAAAATGTCTTTCCGTTCAAAGGGCGACTTCCATGTGAATAAACTTTCTGAAAAATACTTCAGTGGAGGAGGTCACTTTAACGCTGCAGGTGGAATAAGCGATGTAGGAATATTGGAAACAGTTCAAAAATTGGAAAGCATTTTTCCTGAATATGAAAAGGAATTGAATGCGTAACATCTTACTCTTAGGGCTTTTGTTTTCTTTGTTTGCTTGTGAAGACGAGCCAAAAAAGAAGGCTCCACTTTTTGAAGATTACGAGGACTATGAAACAACGATGATTCTTTCTCACCAAGAATTTTTAAAAAAAGAAAAAGAAAAAATAAAGGCATTTGTTGATAGCTCCGGTCTGTCGTTTCAGTCGACCGGTACTGGGTTGAAATTTCACATCTATAAAAGCAATGAGGGAGACAGTATAAGAAGCAAAGACTTCGCATTTATTGCTTACACCTTAACTTCAATTGAGGGCGACACCTTGTATCAATCTCCGGAAGGGAAATTTCAAGAATTCATAGTAGATTATGATAATGTTGAGTCGGGACTGCATGAAGGCATAAAAAAAATGCGAGTAGGAGAGAAGGCTTATTTTATTCTACCGGCACATTTGGCGCATGGAATAAGTGGCGACAATGCTGCTATTTCAAGCCAAACGACCCTTGTATATACTGTTCATTTAGTGGGTAAAAAATGAGAATTATACTAATAATCCTAGTCCTCTTAAGTCTGGTTGCTTGTTATGAACCGCCGCTGGAATTTAAAATGTATTCATCACAAATTTCCTATCAATACTTGCAGTTAGGAAATGAAGAGGATATAGCTTTACAAGATGTTTTAGAAATTCAATTCATGGTTTTGAGTGACTCCGGAGACACCTTGCATTTTGTTCCGGATTACCATTATTTTTTAGAGCCAACTGAACATGTATTGGATAGTGTTTTTCGACAGTTTCATGCCGGAGATAGCGTTCTGTTAAAAATTGATCGTTCTGTTTTTAACGAATATTTTAGGTTCTATGAAGTACTGCAGTCTGATGAGGGGGAGGTTTTGTTCGCACTCCGTTTAATTGGCAATTATGAAAAATCTGAGGCGGAGCGCGTAAAACTAGCTGCCATATCTAAACGAGAATTGGAGGAGCAGTTGGGTTTGCAAAACTACTTGAAGGGGTTAACAGAAGCCCTTGATACGTTGGACGGCGTGTATCGACAAGTGCTGCAAGAAACAGAGGGTACTGTCATAAAATTTGGGAGCGAAGTGAGTATCCAATACCAAGGGTATTTTTTGAACGGATACGTATTTGACAACACTCACGAGAAGTCAATTACGCCAACCTTTACGTTTGGAAGAGAATATCAGATGATCGAAGGGTTTCAAACTGCATTAAGCGGACGCAAAGAAGGCGAAAAGGTTAAAATTATATTACCTTCGCGCCACGCTTTTGGGGAAGAGGGTTCCTTAGCTGGAATTGTTCCGCCTTATACGGCTGTAATATATGAAGTTAACATTATAAAAGTAATTAATTAGATGAAGAAATTAGGATTTAGATTGAGCATAATTGCAGTGGCAATGGCTGCAGTTTCTTGTGGTAACAAAACAACAAATCAATACCCGGGCTACGATAAAGTAGAAGAGGGTTTGTACGTGAAGTATTTTACACAAAACAAAGAAGGTAGAAAAGTGGTATCGGGTGATGTTTTAACCATGAGCATGAAGTATGGAACGCAAGATTCTACTTTATTTGATACGGAAGAGAATGGCCAACCTGTGCAGTTGAGAGCGGATACAGGAAAGTACATTGGAGATATTCTTACCGTATTCATGAACATGACACTGGGAGATAGCGCAGGAATTATTGTGAATGCTGATAGTTTCTTCATCAAAACTGCAGGAATGTCCGCAAGTCCTGATTTTGTTGATTCTGCTGGCATGTTATATTTCAATGTTGGATTATCAGCTATTCAATCAATGGATGAAATGCAAGCCGAAGCTGATGCTAAAAACGCAGAAGCAGAAGGCAATGAGATAGTTCTCTTAAATAAGTATTTAGCTGACAATAATATTACAACTGAGGCAACTGCTTCAGGGTTAATTTTTATTTCTAAAAAAGCAGGAACAGGTAAACAGGCTGTGGCAGGAAAGACTGTAAAAGTAAACTACGAAGGAATGTTCTTAGACGGCACTTATTTTGACACTTCTGTTGAAGAAGCTGCAAAGGCAAACGGAATTTACAATCCAGAAAGACCTTATGGTCCTTTTGATTTTCAATTGGGAACTGGTCAAGTAATTAAAGGATGGGACGAAGGTATTGCCATGTTGAAAGAAGGTGGTAAAGCAAGATTGATTATTCCTTCAAGCATTGCATACGGTGCTGCACCAAGACCGGGAGCGCCTTTTTCTACATTAATATTTGATGTTGAACTAATTGAAGTAATGGACTAAGGAATTAGTTTTATAAACGATAGAAGGCCTTCTCGATCATTCGAGAAGGCCTTTTTTTGTGAAAAATACCGCCAACATCTTAGTTGTTAAGCAAGACAATTTTACTGCTGCTTGTCTGTTTACAATAAAGATGTGAAGGCAACAATAACTGACACTTATCTGTTAAGAAAGAACAGTTCAAATGTTCACCAACCATTTAGCTTCGTTACATTTGCCGTGTAACCAAACAATGGGAATAATTTAAAAACACCATGGAGAAATACGACTTGTGTGTGATTGGCGGAGGACCTGCTGGATATGCTGCCGCCATGAGAGCAATAGACTTTGGGAAAAAAGTGCTATTGATAGAAAAGGATAAATTAGGCGGCTACGGCATCTATGATGGTGCTTTAGCTTCAAAAACCATGTGGGAGCTTTCCAATAAGGTGAAAACCGTGAAAGACGAAATAGGTACAGATAGTAGAATTGATATGCCTTTCTCAAAAGTAAAGGAGATTATCAACGAAGCTCTTTTTGAAAGAAAATTTCAATTTTCTTGTCACTTACGAATTATTCATGCCGAAACAGGCTTGATTAATTACGAGAAAGGACAAGCAAGCTTTATTTCCAAAAATGAAATTCTCATTCAGAAAAGTGATGGTACATCTAAGACGGCTTATGCAGACAATACTATTATAGCGACCGGCAGCAGACCCAGAACTATTCCTAACATTAAGGTGGATGAAAAAGTTATCCTAACTTCTGATGGGATCTTGCACTTGGACGAATTCCCGAAGAGTATGGTAATTCTTGGTGCAGGTGTAATTGGTTGTGAGTTTGCAACGATGTTCTCAAACTTTGGGCAAACAAAGGTCTACTTAATTGATCGAGCAGAGCGAATTTTACCATTTGAAGATGAAGATATCGCAGATGTTGTTGCAACGAATCTAGAAAACAATGGTGTTACCATTCACCGTGGAGCAAAATTGGTTCGAATGGACCATCTAGGTGACGCAGTTGAATATGAAATTGAGAACACGGATGGCAGTACGGAAGTAATTCAGGTTGAAAAAGCCATGTTGTCCATCGGTAGAATACCTAACGTGGAAGACTTGGGTCTGGATAATTGTGGCGTTAAAATGAGCAAGCGAGGAGTTCATATTGGCGATGAGGATACACGAACTAACATTCCTAATATTTATGCCGTAGGCGATGTTTCAGGGCATATGGCCCTGGTGAATGTTGGCGAACGGGAAGCAAGACATGCAGTAGTAAAGATGTTTGCAGATTTTCCTGTAAAACCAATTCATTACGAGAATATTTCTACAATTATGTTCTTAAGCCCAGAAGTGGCAGCTGTAGGATTAAATGAACAGAAGGCTCAGGAATTAAAAATTCCAATCCGAGTTTCAAAAATAGATTATTCAATGATTGCCCGAGCAATTGCAATGCGTAAAACGACAGGTTTTTTCAAGATTATTGTTTCTGACGATGATGATATGAAGGTACTTGGAATGAGAGCCGTAGGAGAACATGCTTCTTCTGCAATTCAATCGGTGGCCTTGCTCATGTACATGAACAAAGGAATTGACGAGTTGGCACACATGATTCACCCTCATCCTTCAATTGTAGAGGGAGTTCAAGAGTGTGTTCGGATGTTGATTGGGAAGTCAATTTATAAGTCTTCAGTCTTTAAAGATAAACTGAAGTGCTATAAGCGAACTATTGATGGGCAAAAACTACCGCTTCAAACTTTAACCGATAACTCGGAAGAAAACCTAAACTTAGAGAAGATGAGAGAGATGAACCGCTCTCGTGTTAATTAAGGTCTAAAAGCAGGATTGGTAACAAAAGTTGAATCGTTCAGCGTATGAAGGAAAGCAATTAAATCAGCTTTTTGCTGAACGGATAAATTTCTAGGCTTTTGTCTACCGTCAATATTTGGGGAATTTTCATTGACGCCACTGTTGTAGAATTCTACTACATCATCTAATCTAGCAAAACGACCATCGTGCATATAAGGTGCAGTAAAGGCCAGGTTTCGCACGGAAGGAGTTTTAAATTTTCCTACGTCCAATGGATTTTTGGTGACCCAAGCTAGTCCTGAGTCGGGATTTGCATCCAACCCATTATTCACAAACTCATTGTTGCTCCATAAAATCTGAAAAGGCGTTCCATGGCAATGAAAACAATCGCCGGTTCCTTCTTCCATAAAAATATTAAAGCCCCTCTTCTCAGCCGGACTAAGAGAATAATCTCCCGGTACATCAATACCTTCTTCCGTTTCTAGAAAGTATCGGTCATATTTTGAATCACCACTAATTAAGGTTCGTTCGAACTGTGCTATGGCTCTTACCACTAAATTAGAATCGATACTATTGGTTCCAAAAGCCTTTTCAAAAAGGGGAGGATATTCGCTCGTTAACTGAAGTTTTAATTCGACATTTACCCAAGATTCATGCATTTCAAGAGGGTCTCTTACTGGTCCAAAGGCTTGTTCTTCTAAACTGGTGGCTGATCCATGCCAATTGAATCGTCCAGAAGTTACAGAGCCCCACGCTAGATTGAACAAGGGCATTGCATTTCGAATACTTTGCGTGCCATTAACACCTGCACTTTTTACCTTTCCTTTATCGTTGAAGGCATTGGCAGGATTATGACACGATCCACAAGAGATGCTATTGTCTTTCGACAGCATTTTTTCAAAGAAAAGCTTCTTTCCCAATTCTATTCCTTCTACGGTAAGTGGGTTGTTCAAAGGAATTATGGGGGTATTAATGCGGTTAAAATGAATCGGAATCTCTAACGCATACGGAGTTGGAATAGAAGGGATAGGAGGTGTAATTCTATCGCTAGCATCGTCGTCCCCTCGGCACGAAGCCAAAAGGGCAATAGTAACTAAGGTGCAGTTCAAGATGCGTTTCATTTATTTACTTCTTGAAAGTAAACACTGAAGGGCCGTTCAGGTTCAAGGTTTTTTGTGCATTGTATACTGACATTACAGGTGCATTCCAAACATTAAAATCCCAAGTAGTTGGATTTTGATACCACTCTTCAATGTTCATTTCAATGTCAAAATTAACGTCATTTGCAACTGAAATGTTGGAATTCGTCAAGACGACATCAAAGTGGTTAGCTTCGAAAGTTACGGGAGTATTATTGTTATTTTTTGCCGTTCCCATGTGCGTTTTAAATTCAGAAGAGGTGTTGGTCGTGTCTATGTAATTTCCTTCTAGTCGTAAGAAATGGTAACCACCGCCTAACATAGCAGGCCAATTCCAGGCAAGTGTATTTAAATCTGCATACTCCCCTGAAGTGTTATCTTCCTCATCAAATCCGAAGGTGAAAGCAATTGAACGGTATGCTCCCGCAGGAATTTTGGTTTTCAATGTATAGGTTAAACTAGCGGAATCTGCCAAGGTTACATAATGATAGCCTCCATCTATAACCTGGGTTCCATCCTCTTTTGTGAAAGTAATATTCGAGATTAAGTATTGCAACTTGGTTACTTTGAATTGCTGCATCATTTCATTTTCATAAGGATGGTCTGCAGTGTTCATTTGTAAGACGCTATCATTAACGTACTGGGTGAAGTTGATGGTGGCAGTGTAATCTCCTGCAACGCTTACTAAGTCTATAGCATCGTCGTCATCTTTGCAGGCCGAAAATGAAAGTATCGAAATGGCTAATACGTTGAATGCTAATTTATTAAAATTTGAATTTCTCATTTTTGAATTGTTTTAAAAGTAAAAGGTTAAATCAGTAGATAATCTCAAGTTGTTCTGTAACTGATTGTCATATAGTGATTGACGCATAGCATCCCAAAAGGATGCCCCAACTGCCACTTTTTTGATGCAAATAATTCCATTTTAACTCGTCATCCTACTTGAGTATTAATTTTGACTTTTTCTTTAGTAATTAATTTCCTTGTGGTTTATAATGCAGCCATATTTTACACTCCAATTTCAAAGATAATCCTTTTAATAATCCACTTTAAGAATCGCTTGTTTAATTTAGGAGCAGATTTAAGAATATGAGCTTAATTGTTATTTTAGGTCCCACTGCAGTTGGGAAAACACAGTTAGCAGTGCAATTGGCCAAGCAGCTCAATGGGGAGGTGATTAGTGCGGATAGTCGACAGGTGTATCGAAATATGGACCTCGGTACTGGGAAAGATTTAGAAGAGTATAAAGTGGATGACACACTAATTCAACATCACTTAATTGATATTAAAGAAGCTGGAGAAACATATCATGTTTTTGATTTTCAAAGGGATTTCTACGCCGCGTACGAAGCAATTATTGAAAAAGGTAAAACTGCTATCTTATGCGGTGGCACGGGCTTGTATTTGGAGGCGGCATTGGCAAAAGAAAAAATGCAAGAAGTTCCTAAAAATGTTGAGCTGAGAGAGGAATTGGCAGAATTTAGTCAGGAAGAGTTAGGGACTCGGTTGAAAAAAATAGCTGGGGCATTGCACAATAAAACAGACCTTGTTGATTGGGAGCGTACGGTAAGAGCAATTGAAATAGAGGAGTTTAAAGCTGCTCATGCCGAACTTGAACGAAGCCCTGTTGCACAGGCAGTGGTAATTGGGGTAAGAATGGAAAGGGAAAAACTCAGAAATCGAATTGCTGAGCGGCTAGAAAGTAGGCTGCAAGAGGGCATGGTTGAAGAAGTAAAATCTCTAATATCGCAGGGGGTGAGCCACGAGCAATTGAATTATTATGGGTTGGAGTATCGTTTTCTCTCGAAATATATTCAGGGTGAAATAAAGTACGAAGAAATGAGTGAGAACTTGGTTCAGGCCATTCGTAGATTTGCTAAAAAGCAGATGACTTGGTATAGAAGAATGGAAAAAAAAGGGCAGTATATTCATTGGATTGATGCAGAAGACCCAATGAATGTGAAGCTTCAAAAAGCAATGAAAATTAGTAACAAGAAGTAGTTATGGAAGGAAAATTAAAGGTTTTTAAGTCCTCAGCCGGTTCAGGCAAGACATATATCTTAGTGAAGGAGTTTTTGCGTATTTGCTTAACAAGTAAAGACCTCTATGGCTTTTCAAGAATACTGGCAATTACCTTTACCAATAAGGCTACTTTTGAAATGAAAGAAAGGATTATGTTGGCGCTAAAACAGATTGGAAATCAAGATGAAAAGGTGGCTGACCTAATGCAAAGCTTACAGCTTGAAACTGGGTTAAATCAGGAGGAGTTAGTCCTAAAGTGTCAGCAAATTTTAACGGCAATTTTACATTCTTACGCCGACTTTGGAATCAGCACCATTGATAAGTTTACACATCGTTTAGTGCGCACTTTTGCTAAAGATTTAGGCCTTTCACCAAGCTTTAAAGTAGAGCTGGATGCATCAGTGGTATTAAATGAAGTAATTGATTTATTGATTGACAAGCTGGGAATAGAGGAAGAATTAACGGAGCTCTTGATTCAATTTGCGTTTTCCCGAATGGAAGATGAAAAGACTTGGAAAGTTGACAAGGAGTTGTTTCAATTTGCCATGCAGTTCTTCCAAGAACAGTCGTTTCCTTACTTAAAGGAATTACGAGAACTGCCCCAAACGGCTTATGGAGAGACCTTAAAATTGTATAACAAGCGACTGAAAGAAATAGAAAAAGAAATAAAGGATACCGGGAAGGCAGCGATGGACTTAATTGCCAAAAACGGTATAGACAAGGCCTCGCTGTACAGCAGAGCTGCTATTTATAATTTTTTCTTGCGCTTTCAAGAATTTGATTTAGGAAATTTAAGCCCTACCAAGACCGCTGTTAAAGCAATTGAAGAAGATAAATGGCATGCTGCTAAATGCACTCCATCGCAAGCCATTGCAATTGATGGAATTAAATTGCAACTCACAGACTTATTCCGTAGTGGATTAACTTATTACAAGGAAAACATTCAGAATTACTTAGCATTGCATGAGAGCTTGAAGTATTTACACTCTTTGAGCTTGTTACACCACCTTGAAAAGCGACTGAATTCCTTTAAAAAAGAAGAGAAGGTGCTAAATATTGCTGATTTTAACCAGTTGATTTCATCTATTGTTGAGCACGAGCCCATGCCTTTTATTTACGAGCGCTTAGGGGATAAATACCAACACTTGATGATTGATGAGTTTCAAGATACATCTGTCTTGCAATTTTCTAACTTATTGCCGTTGGTAGAGAATTCTCTCGCTCAAGGATTTGAAAATCTTATTGTAGGCGATGCAAAACAGGCAATTTATCGTTTTAGAGGAGGTGAGGTAGAGCAGTTTTCAGAAATGCCGCAGTACGTATTGCCAGGTATTCAGCAAAATGAATTGTACTTAGAGCGCATGCAAACACTTTCTTTACACTACAAGCAAACTAATTTGGCAACTAATTATCGATCCTTGAGTGAGGTGGTTAATTTTAACAATGCCTTTTTCGGATTTGTGAAAAAGGAACCAAATTTGACGTCAAAAATTGCTTCTATTTTTGAAGGACATGAACAAGAAACATTAGCCTCAAAGAAAGGAGGCTATGTTGAAATTCAATTTGTGGCTGGAAAGAAAAAGGAAGAACGGACGGAAGTATATCAACAGAATATTTTAGAAATAATTGACAGGTGTCTCCAGCAGGGGTATCAGCTGAAAGATATTGCTATTTTAGTGCGCAAGAAATCAGATGGGAGGGAAGTAGCTGAGTTTTTAAAGGCCAATGCCATTAATGTGCTCTCCAGTGAAGCTCTGTTGCTGAAAAATGACACTGCAGTTAACTTTTTAATTCGTTTTGCCCAATGGGTTTTTCAGCCGCAAATTCACCTCTACCGAAAAGAGGTACTCGAGTATTTAGTGCAGAAAAATTGGCTTTCAGGTACGTTAAACGATTATTATTCGACCCACGCAACCGGTAGCTCTTTTCAAAGTTTAATAGATGAAACAGGACTGGGCATTAAATTGGAAAGGTTGAAGTTACTCGCCGCTCATGAGTTTTTTGAGGAAATAATTCGCAGCTTCGAATTAGACAAGTCGTACAACGTGTATTTACAGTTTTTGCAAGACACCGTTTTTGATTATTTCAAATCGAATAAAGGAAACATTCAGAGTTTTTTAACTTGGTGGGAGGAAAATCAAGAGCGGTTTAGCATTTCAACTTCTGAAGATACAAATGCCGTTAGTATTATGACGATTCATAAATCCAAAGGATTGGAATTCCCCATCTGCATTGTTCCTTTTGCCGAGCAAGAAATGGCGCAACATGGGCCGATGAGGACCAATGTAATTTGGACCAAAACACCTGAGGAACCCATTGTTCAATTGCCTTATGCCTTGGTTGAATTTGGTAATAATTTAAGAGATTCTGAATTGTCACAAGCGTATCAAGCAGAGTTGGCTAAAATGCAAATTGACTTTATGTGCGATAATTATGTTGCCTTTACAAGAGCAGTAGATGCGCTATTTGTATTGACCGTAGAATATCAACCGCCGAAGAATACTCCAACAAATCCCAGTTTGATGAAATTACCTCAGTTGATCAACGCCTTTGTTCAGCAAAAGGGGTTGGATACGGATCAGAACGCTGTTTCTTGGGGAGAACTTCCAGTTCAAGAACTTCTAAATAAAAAAGAAAATGAGGAATATCCCCTATATTACCTTTCCTCACCTTGGAGCGATAAAATTAAAATTAGTGTATCTAGCCAATCGAGTTGGAAGCAAAATGAACCGATACAATACGGTATTTTAATGCACGAAATTCTGGGAGAAATTGGGTGTGCTGAAGATGTGGAAGAAGTTTTGAATCGATACAAGACCGATGGATCGTTGAATGAGATTGAATTTAAAACAATGGGGCAGAAGCTCAATGAAATTTTAACAAATGTGCAAGTTCAACCGTTTTTTGACGCGAAGTATGAAGTGAAACAAGAAGCCAGTATGTTAAGTAAAGCTGGAAAGCTGCTGCGACCCGATCGAGTTGTTTTTTGGGAAAATAAAACAGTAATTCTTGATTTTAAAACAGGAGAGAAAAATGAATCTCACCTGGAACAAATTCAAGAATATCAGTCTGTGTTAAAAGAAATAACCACGACGGAAGTAGAAGCGTATTTGTTGTATACTGAAACGGAAGAATTGGTAAAGGTTTAACGCACCAACTCCTTCAATTCATTACAGGTCTTTTTAGGGTCGACCGATTTAAAAACGAAACTTCCTGCCACCAGAACATCTGCGCCGGCATCGCGTAATTTTTTGGCATTAGCAGAAGTTACTCCACCGTCAATTTCGATTAAAGTAGCCGCACCTTTATCGTCAATCATTTTTCGCAGTTTACGAACCTTGTCGTAGGTCTGTTTTATAAAAGATTGTCCTCCAAAACCTGGATTTACCGACATGAGGCAAACGAGGTCAATGTCTTGAATTACATCTTCTAATAAAGCGACAGGAGTGTGTGGGTTTAATGCAACACCTGCTTGCATTCCTTCTGCTTTGATAGCCTGAAGCGTTCTGTGAAGATGCGTGCATGCTTCGTAATGAACGGTTAATATGTCAGCACCCGCCAATTTAAAATCTTTGATATAACGGTCCGGTTCAACAATCATTAAATGAACGTCAAAGGTTTTAGTTGAATGAGGTTTTATTGATTTAATCACTGGAATTCCAAATGAAATGTTGGGAACAAAAACGCCATCCATTACATCGATATGGTACCAATCGGCAGCACTGTTTTCAATAATTTCGCAAGCAGATTGTAGGTTAGAGAAATCTGCTGCAAGTATAGAAGGAGCGATTTTTGAAGCCATCTTTTTTTTTACAAAAATAGAAGATTATACGCGTTGAAACTGCCTAGCCTAAATAAGATTTTAAAATTTTTGTATGGCTGTTGACTTTCAATCGTCGAACTGCTTTTTCTTTGATTTGACGTACTCTTTCTCTCGTTAGCTTATACTTCATGCCAATCTCTTCTAAAGAGTGAGGAGACGTTCCATTTAAGCCAAAAAACAAGCGGAGTATCTCAGCCTCTCTGAACGGTAAAAAAGTAAGCGACTGTTGCACTTCGTTGCACAGGGATTCGGTTAATAAAGATTTGTCCGGTTCTGGGGTAGAGGAGTTCTTGAGTAAGTCATACATACTTCCACTTTCATCATCTGAACTTAGGGGAGCATCCATAGAAACATGGCGACGATTGTTTTTAATAGAACTTAAAATATCTTGATCTGATATGTCGACGCAGGCTGCAATTTCATGAGGTAATGGCTCTCTTTCGTATTTCTGCTCCAATTCGTTAAAGACTTTACGAACCTTATTGATGTTTCCAATTTTATTTAACGGCAAACGCACAATTCTAGACTGCTCAGCAATGGCTTGCATAATAGATTGACGAATCCACCAAACGGCGTAGGAGATGAACTTAAAACCCCTTGTTTCGTCAAATTTTTGCGCTGATTTAATTAAGCCCAAGTTTCCTTCATTAATTAAATCCGGTAAAGTCAACCCTTGATTTTGATATTGCTTGGCAACAGATACCACAAAACGCAAATTAGCTTTCGTGAGTTTCTCTAATGCTATACTGTCTCCCCCTCGAATTCTAATGGCCAGTTCAACTTCTTCTTCTGCGGTGATGAGTTCTACCTTTCCTATTTCCTGTAAATACCTATCTAGGGATACAGTTTGACGATTGGTAATGCTTTTGGATATCTTAAGTTGTCTCATTCCCTTAGGTAGTTAATGTAAGTATAGCGGCAGTATCTATGTTAAATATAAGAAAAATCATTATATTTTAACATTTATTGACATGTTTAGCACAATATGCGCGAAAAACGATTGGGAAGTAGCGGGAGAGCACAAAAAGTCCTTTTTATTATTGGACAGTTCCTTCAGCATTTGGAGGAAAGTTGAGATGCAAAAGGGCTTTAAAAGCAGAGATTAAACAATTATTTTACCATAAATGTGGGATATTTTTCTTTAAGGAAGGCAATCAAATTTATAGTTGAGCTGTACAAGCTAGCGCACTGGAGTAGGGGAATTAATTAATGGGCACAAAAAAGCCCTCTTGATCATCGAGCAACCTGTCCGCCATTTGGGGGAAGTCGAGATGCAAAAGGGCTTTCCTATAGGTTTAAGAAAATGTTAGTCCTCTTTCTATTCTGGCTTTGGTAATAAAGATTTTCTAGATAACTTGAATTTTCTAGTTTTAGGATCAATAGCAACTAATTGCACCTCAATCATATCTCCTTCTTTCAATTCGTCTTCCACTTTTTCTACTCTATTGTGAGCAATTTCAGAAATGTGCAGTAAGCCATCTTGTCCAGGTAAAATCTCAACAAAAGCACCAAATGCTACGATTGATTTTACTTTTCCCTTGTAGGTCTCACCAACTTCTGGAATAGCAGTAATTGCTTTAATTCTTGCAACAGCAGCATCAGAACCTTCTTGATCCGTAGAAACGATATCAATTACGCCCATGTTATCCACTTCTTCTAAAACAATAGTAGTTCCAGTTTCTTCTTGAATAGCTTGAATAATTTTTCCGCCCGGTCCAATTACAGCACCAATCATTTCCTTAGGAATTCTCAATTGAATAATTCTAGGAGCGTTTGATTTGTATTCTGAAGCTGGCTTAGAAATGGTTTTATTCATTTCACCTAAAATGTGCAATCTTCCTTCTTTAGCTTGAGCTAATGCTTCTTCTAAAACTTGGAAAGAAAGACCTTTTACTTTAATGTCCATTTGACAAGCAGTAATACCATCAGCTGTACCTGTAACTTTAAAGTCCATATCTCCTAAGTGATCTTCGTCTCCTAAGATATCAGAAAGAACTGCATAGTTTCCATCAGTACCACTGATTAATCCCATTGCAATACCTGAAACTGGCTTCTTTAACTTAACACCGGCATCCATTAACGCTAATGAACCACCACAAACTGAAGCCATAGAAGAAGAACCGTTAGATTCTAAGATATCAGAAACAACTCTGATAGTATATGGATTTTCTGCTCCTGTCGGAATCATCGGTTTCAAAGCTCTCATGGCTAAGTTACCGTGACCAATTTCTCTTCTACCTGGACCTCTGTTTGGTCTGGCTTCTCCTGTAGAGAAAGAAGGGAAGTTATAATGTAAAATGAATTTTTCTGAATCAGTGATTAATGCACGGTCAACTCTTTGCTCGTCCATTTTGCTACCCAAGGTAACAGAAACTAACGATTGAGTTTCACCTCTTGTAAATACAGCAGAACCATGAGAACCCGGTAAGTAATCAATTTCACTCCAGATAGGTCTGATTTCAGTTGTTTTTCTACCGTCAAGTCTCGTCTTCTCCTTCAATACAACATCTCTTACAGCTGCTTTTTGAGCTTTTCCAAAATACTGTTTTAATAAGAAACCGTTTGCTTTCACGAAATCTTCATCTAAAGTAGCGATGAAATCATCTTTCACTGCTTTAAAATCAGCACCTCTTTTGTATTTGTCAGCATTCCCTTCTTTTGCAATAGCAAAACATCTATCGTAAGAAAAGTCATGAATCTTTTTCAATAAATCTTCATCCGATTTCTCGTGATTGTATGCTCTCTTCGTTTGAGATTTTTTAACCAAAGCAGCTAAGTCGTTTTGCAATTTACATTGCACTTGGATGGCTTTGTGCGCTTCTTTAATCCCTTCTAGCATTTCTGCTTCAGAAACTTCTGACATTTCACCTTCTACCATTACAACGCTTTCCATGGTGCCTGCAATCATCAAATCAATGTCTGCAGTAGGAAGTTCGTCTAAGTTTGGGTTTATTTTCCAAGCTCCGTTAATTCTTGCAACTCTTACTTCAGATGTAGCTTCCTGAAAAGGAATATCTGAAACCATAATTGCAGCTGATGCCGCTAAACAAGCTAAAGAATCTGTTGCTACATTTTCTTCAGCAGAGATAAGTGAGATTGTTACGATTGTGCTGGCATGGAAATCAGATGGGAATAGGGGCCTCAAGGCTCGATCCACTAGACGTGATACTAATACTTCACCATCAGAAGGTCTGTTTTCTCTTTTTAAGAATCCACCTGGGAATCTACCAATTGCAGAGAACTTCTCTCTGTAATCGACCATTAACGGTAAAAAGTCGACATCTTCGCCGGCTGATTGCTCAGCAACTACTGTTGCTAAAAGCATTGTGTTACCCATTTTTAAGACGATTGAACCGTCTGCTTGCTTAGCTAGTTTACCTGTTTCTAAGCTAATTTCCCGCCCATCGGGAAGTGTCATTGTCTGTGTTATTGCGTTCTGTGACATTGTTTACAATTTATTATAAATAGTAAAGGGGGACACTTTTCAAGCGTTCCCCCTTTATTGAAATTATTTAATGAAAGCTAAAAAGCTATGTGAAATCATTTATTTTCTGATTCCTAACTCCTTAATCAACTCTCTATACTTTACGATATCCTTATTTTTAAGGTAATCAAGAAGTTTCCTTCTCTTTCCTACCAACGTAACAAGTGCTCTTTCTGTAGCAAAATCTTTTCTATTTTGTTTCAGATGACCTGTTAAGTGGTTAATTCTTTCAGTGAATAAAGCTACTTGTCCTTCAGTAGATCCTGTATTGCTTTTACTCTTTCCGAACTTTTCGAATATACTTTCTTTCTTTTCAATGCTAAGCGTCATGTCTTATTTCCTATAAAATTTGAGGGTGCAAATGTAAAAAAAAAATGCGTTAGTTTTCACCCTTTTGAAACATTCTTAATAGTTGTGCCATTTTGTTTTTCAAATCCTTTCGTTGAACGATAAAATCTAAAAATCCGTGTTCCAATAAAAACTCGGAACGTTGAAATCCTTCCGGTAAATCTTTTCCAATTGTTTCTTTTACAATTCTAGGTCCTGCAAAGCCAATTAAAGCTTTTGGCTCAGAGAAGTTTAAATCACCTAACATCGCAAATGAGGCTGTTACTCCACCTGTAGTGGGGTCGGTAAGAAACGAGAAATAGGGCAATTTAGCCTGCGCTAATTGTGTCAGTTTTGCTGACGTTTTTGCCATTTGCATTAATGAAAATGCTGCTTCCATCATTCTTGCTCCACCAGATTTGGAAATCATCATGAATGGAATGTCGTTTTTGATGGAGTAGTCAATTGCTCGTGCAATTTTCTCCCCCACAACCGACCCCATGGATCCTCCAATGAAACTAAAGTCCATTGCAGCCACCATCAGCCTTTGTCCATCAACAGTTCCGTGAGACGTTCTACAAGCATCTTTCAGTTTTGTTTTTTTCTGTGTCGCAACAAGCCTGTCGGTATACTTCTTCGTGTCTTTAAACCCTAAAGGATCACCCGAAGTTAAGTTTTTGTTGATTTCTGACCATTTTTGATTGTCAAAAAGGATGTCGAAATAATTTGCAGCAGAAACCCTTTCGTGATGGTTGCATTCTTGGCAAACCGATAGATTCTCAATGTGATCATCTTGTGGCACCACAGAATTGCAACTAGGACATTTGTACCATAGTCCTTCAGGAGTTTCTTTCTTCTCTTTGGTAGGAGTTAAAATCCCGTGTTTTATTCTTTTAAACCAACCCATAGTTAGGATGTATTTTTTTAAATTTAAGCTATACTTATGTCATCCGCCAAGTAAACGTCTTGAATTGCATTTAGCAAATCAATACCTTCAGCCATTGGTTTTTGGAAAGCCTTTCTTCCTGAAATTAAACCATGTCCTCCGGCTCTTTTGTTTACAACTGCAGTTGTAACTAAATCTGCTAAATCAGAGGCACCTGATGAAGCTCCTCCCGAGTTAATTAATCCGGACCTTCCCATGTAACAATTAGCTACTTGGTACCGACATAAATCAATGGGGTTGTCAGTTGTTAATTCTGAATATACCTTTGGGTGTGTTTTTGCAAAATGAATGGCATTAAACCCACCGTTGTTTGTCGGTAATTTTTGTTTTATGATGTCTGCTTGAATCGTAACGCCCAAATGATTCGCTTGTGCAGTTATATCTGTTGTAGTATGATAGTCTATTCCGTCTTTTTTGAAACCAGTGTTTCTTAGGTAGCACCATAAAATTGTTGCCATTCCTAATTCGTGCGCTCTTTCAAATGCTTGAGAAATTTCAACAATCTGTCTATCGCTATCTTCAGAACCAAAGTAAATAGTTGCTCCAACGGCAGTTGCTCCCAAATTCCAAGCTTCTTCAACCGATCCAAATAAAATCTGAGAATAAGTGTTGGGATAGGTCAATAATTCGTTGTGATTTAACTTTACAATAAATGGAATTTTGTGCGCATATTTTCTTGATACAGATGCTAATACTCCAAAGGTAGAAGCCACAGCATTACAGCCCCCTTCAATCGCTAATTTTACGATGTTTTCTGGATCGAAATAAATCGGGTTGGGTGCAAAAGAAGCCCCTGCAGTGTGCTCAATTCCTTGATCTACAGGAAGCATTGACAGGTATCCTGTATTTGCCAACCTTCCATTGCCGTATAGCGCTTGAAGACTTTTTAGAACTTGGTTACTTCTGTTTGTATCCTTAAACACTCGATCAATAAAGTCAGCTCCGGGCAAGTGAAGCATATCTTTCGAAATGGTTGAACAGGTGTGGTTTAAAAGCGCATCAGATTCTGCTCCTAAAAGTTCTTCAATGTTGTTGATAGACATATATAATCAATGTTGTAAAAGAGGGACAAAGCTAATAAAATTGAATGAATTGAAAATGTAAAAAGTAGAATTGATAATTAAAGTTTTAGACCAAAGTGGCGCACGTATGAAAGTCTAAAGTAAAGTGTAAGAAGGTAAAAATGATTAGAAAGGATACCCAATTCCCAAATTTAAATTGGTTTCGCTCCACTGTGGGCTCAGTAAATTGGGGTTTTCTCGAGAGGGGTCTTTCAGTTTTGTTGCTCCATCAAAACGAAGAATGAAAAAGCTGAAGTTTAACCGCAAGCCAACCCCAAAGCCCACAGCGGTACCGTCCCATAATTTTCCAAATTCAAATTCTGTTTCGTCTCTAGTGTCTTTTTGCCGGTAGTTCCAAATGTTACCTGCATCCACAAAAAAGGCTCCTTCTAAAATGCTTGTTACAGGAATTCGCCATTCAACGTTGCCTTCTAAACTCATATTCCCAATCTGATCTACATTCCTTTCAATGGAGTCGGGTAAATTCCCAGGACCTAATTCTCTTGCTCTCCATGCTCGTAATCCATTTGCTCCTCCTGCATAAAAACTCTTTTCAAATGGCATGGCAACACTGTTTCCATAGGGCAAACCTATGCCCGAAGCAAAACGATACACTAGCTTGTTCCAATTGAATTTCTGGTAATACCGGAGATCAACATCTGCACGAATGTATTGAGCGTAGCGAATTCCTGCAATGTTTCTAGAGCCATCAACCTCATTTACATTCGAATTCCAAGAGTTGGAAGCAGCAGCCAACAAGTTTCCTGCAGTTTCAATATTTCCTCTAAAATAAACGTGATTCTTTAATCTATTAGAATTCTGGGTGTTTAAAATGTAACTGTATTTTGAAGCCAAAATAAAGTTGTCAGTGTAGCTATTTCTTAAAAATGGATTTTGAATGTTATTCAATACCTCAGAAAAACTTTCAGAAGGGTCAAGTTTGATGTAACTTAAATCAAATGGTTGAACTACATGAGTGGCCGCAGTAGAAGTATTCCAAGTATACGAAATGTAGGTTTTAGTAACATTTCTCCGGTAATCCGGTCGGTCTTGAAGGTTATACGAGGCGTTAAAAGAAGTTCTTGGGTTGCCTCTTGGTGAAATCTTATCAGAGAAAAAAGGCAATAAGAACCTCGGAACTTCCAAGCTTACCTTTGGTCCAAATTCTAAGGTATTAAAGGGTAGGGCGCCATTCCACAGTTGACGTTGTTCTTCATCTGTAAAAATGGTTTGCGCTTCTAAGCCGCCGTTAAAACTGACGGTTAGTATTTCTGCTCCTTTAAAGGTGTTGTTGTCCTGAAAGTTCACCGTACCATTTACGCCTAAATTTCCTCCATTGTTAGTTCCTTCTGTTTCTACTGTAATGGATTTCTGCTTTCTTGGTCGCAGTGTGATGGTGGCATTTAGTACATTTCCATTTGAATAATAGTCGGGTGAATACTGAATGTTGACGTAGGAGAATACCCTCAAGCCTGAAAGGTTGCGGTAGGTTTCTTCTTGGTTTTTTAAACTAAAAGGTTGGCCAGGCCGCAAGTAGGTTATTCTAGAAATTGCTTTTTCTCTGTATTTTCCTTCGAATCCAATAAAAGTCATTTTATCGGAGAAGGTAGTGTCGAAGGTTACCAATTTACCAGTTGGTAGTTCCATTTGAAGGTATACGTTATTGATGGTAAAGGGTTGGTGTGAACCCTGAATTAAGGAATCTGTGTTGAAATAATTGAAAGTTGGATTCTTGATTTTGATCGTTATCGAGGCAGACTTGGTTTTTTTAGAAGTGTCTGCTTCAAACAAGATATATTCTCTGGAGAATTCATAATAACCTTTGTTTTTCAATAGGCGTTCGATGCGCAAACGTTCCTCTTTTAATTTATCGAGATTAAACGGGTCGTATACTTTAAGCAAACTTTTGTCTTTTGCTTGGAGTACAATTTTTTTAATTGCTTCGTCTTGTATGTTTTCTTGAATGCTAGCAATTAAATACTGCCGTCCTTTATTTACTGTAAAGTTTAGTTTTACTTTTTGAGATGGCTTTTTGGAGAGCCGTCTTTTTTGAGTGTCGGCTTCAAGCTTAACTGTGTTTTCATAGTAGCCTTTGTTATTCAAAAAACGGTGCATTAAATCAAGGGTGTTTTCATTCAACGTGGAATCGTATATGACAGGTGGTTCGCCTAACTTGTCCTTTATTTTTGAATCTTCTTTCTTGTAAAATAAGTTATGGATGCCTAAATAAATTCTAAAAACACCTACTAGCTTTCTGTTTGGCTGTTGTTTTGAAATGCTTTTTAAATCGTCGTTATACCTTTTTTTTCCGTTTGTTTCAATGTTAACCGCGGTTAAAAGAAGCTCATTTTCTTTTAAGTGTTTTGTTGGACGACAAGCGTTAAATGAAAACAACACAACAAGCCCTAACAAAAAGGTATTTTTGGAACTTAATTGAAAAGAAGAGTGTCGCTGATTCTTCATAAAAAAGCGAAATTAGTCAATATGGTAAGTTTAACTAAAAAGGAAGAAAAATTAATCGTTTCGCTGCACCAGAAGAAATTCCGTAAAGCAGAAGGGTTATTTTTTGTAGAGGGAGCGAAGATGGTAGAAGAAGCTATTTCTTCAAACTTTACCGTGAGGTTTATCGTTTCTTGTTCGGAATTTAATTCTGAAAGCATAGAGGTGAAGCACTGCGATGAACGCAGTATGCAACGAATTTCTGCTTTCAAAACTGCGCCGGGGATGTTAGCAGTGATAGAACTTCCTGCAGTAAGTAAAGCAAAAGAGTCGCCCATTACCTTGGTGGTAGAAAAAGTGCAAGACCCAGGGAATTTGGGAACCATTATCAGAACGGCCGATGCTTTGGGCGTGCAAACAATATTGTGTTCTCTCGATTGTGTGGATCACTTTAGCCCAAAAGTGGTGCAAGCGACCATGGGTTCTATTTTTAGAATGAACATCGTGGTGCAAGATTTATTTCAATATGTAAAAGAGCTGTCTTCTTCAACACCTATTTATGCAGCACATTTGGAAGGCGACAATTTATATAAAACAAAAATTACAGCGCCTTGCGTACTAGTAATTGGTAATGAGTCTCAAGGAATTAGCGATGAACTAACAGCTAAGGTGACTCAAAAATTAAAAATACCAATGACGGGTAAAGCGGAGTCTTTTAATGTATCCATCGCTACGGCAATAATTCTGGGAGAGTTCAGCAGGCAGTTAGGGAAGAGCGTAATTTCTATATTGCACTGCTAGAAACCTTCAAGTCCGTTTGACTGATTATACCTTTAACCCTCGGCTGGGGAAAGAATTTCTTTGCTATTTGGAGACAGTATTCGCGGAGCTAAAAAACTTTAGTCTGTAGTGCAAAGCTCTAACAATTTGGAAGAATGGGGAGCAACAGCATCTTCGTTAAATAAGTTGCTTTTTTTGCTTTTCGAAATGAATATAAGTAACAACCTCTCTAAATGAAAGTACTTGTTGTGCCTTGGGTTTAAAATATTGACAGCTCGGAAAGGGTTGTAAACTCCTCTAAAAACTTCATTCCTTTGTATGAATTTCCTTTTTTATTTAATTTGGGGCTCCAAACTGCAATAGAATATTCATTTGGATGTATCGCTATTATGCCTCCACCAACTCCACTTTTTCCTGGCAGTCCAACTTTGAAAGCAAAATCGCCAGATTCGTCATAAAATCCGCAGGTTTGCAGGAGCGCATTTATTCTTTTGGTCTGGCTTTTTGTTAGTACCTGAAGGTCATTGTGTACCGTTTTTCCTTTGTTTGCTAAGAACAAGAATAAATGTGAAAGATCTTTGCAACTCAATTCTAAAGCGCATAAATCAAAGTAAAAATCCAATACCTCGGTCGGCTCATTTTTTATATTACCGAGGGATTTAATAAAATTGCACATTGCAATATTGCGATATCCTGTGGATTTTTCAGAGGCTGATATTTTAGGAGAATAGCTGATGTCTTGGTTCTCTGAGAGAGTTCTGATAAACGCCAATAAATCATCTTTTGGATGTGTTAAATTACTGAGAAGAATGTCTGAAATTACTATTGCGCCTGCATTGATAAATGGATTTCTTGGTATCCCATTGTCATTTTCCAGCTGAATAAGCGAATTGAAACCTGTACCGGAAGGCTCCACGCCAACCCTGTTCCAAATGTCTTCGCCAAGTGTTTTATAGGCTAAACAAAGTGAAAAAACTTTGGCAATACTCTGAATTGAAAACTTTTTGCAAAAATCTCCTAATCCAAAATGTTGGTTTGCTGCAGTTGAAATATGAACGCCAAAGTTAGTTGAATCTACTAGTGCTAATTCAGAAATATAAGAGGCTAATTCCCCTTCGTCCTTAACTTTAATTACTTTCTGATAGACCTCTTTAATTACTTCGCTATACTCCATTTTTCAGTTTATTTATACGCTTCAATTGCAGTACAATGTTACTTTGAAATTCATGATTCCTTGAGCCAATAGGGTACTTCTATACTATGTATTTGGTCTAATTTGAATTAACCTTTATCGATTCGCAGTAAATAAACGGTTACAAAATACTTTTATCTGTGATTTTCACAACTGCCTTCATGCCGTCAATGGCAGCAGAAACAATACCGCCTGCATAGCCTGCACCCTCGCCAACTGGGTACAAATTTTTAAGCTGGGTATGTTGCATGGTTTCTCGGTCTCTAGGAATGGAAACAGGCGATGAGGTTCTACTTTCAACTCCTACAATTACAGCTTCGTTGGTGAGGTAGCCTTTCATTGACTTACCAAACAAGTCAAAAGCCTTCTGCAAGCGTTTTGCCACAAAGGCCGGTAAAACCTGGTCTAACCTGGTGGGCACAATTCCGGGTTGGTAAGAACATTTTGGTAAATCTTTTGAAGCCCTACCTCTAACAAAATCAATTAATCGCTGAGCCGGAGCCTGCTGACCTGCATTTTCGGGAATGGACCGATACATTTTTTGCTCCACATCTTCCTGGAATTTTAAGGCCGCTAAGTTACCAAATTTTGAAAATGCCGACCAATCTTCTTCTTCAATGGAAACTACAATGCCTGAATTCGCGTAGGGGTTATTTCGCTTGGATGGAGACCAACCGTTCGTTACAATTTCGTTGGGAGCAGTTGCGCAAGGAGCAATGATTCCACCGGGGCACATGCAAAAAGAGTATACTCCTTTGCCGTTAACTTGCTTTACAATTTGATAGGCTGCAGGAGGGAGTGTCTCGTTATTGTAATTCTGGTGATATTGAATGTGATTAATTAACTCCTGAGGATGTTCAACACGAACTCCCAAGGCAAAAGGTTTTGCTTTAATTTCAATTTTACGTTCGTTCAGTAATTCGAAAATATCTCGAGCAGAATGTCCTGTCGCTAAAATCAGATGCTCTACTTCAATTTTCTCGGTTCCATTTATTTCAATGGCTCGAATGGCGTCGTTATCGTAGAAAATATCCGTTAGTTTTTTGCCAAAATTTACTTCGCCACCGCAAGTTAGTATGGCTTCTCGCATGGCTACAATAATCTGTGGTAACTTATTGGTTCCAATGTGCGGGTGAGCCTCAATTTTAATGTTTTCGTCAGCACCAAATTGCACCAAACCGGCCAGAATACGTTTTACATCGCCACGTTTTTTAGACCTTGTATATAACTTGCCATCGGAATAAGTTCCTGCACCGCCTTCGCCAAAGCAATAGTTAGATTCTGGGTTAACCACCTGCTCTTTATTGATTTTCGCTAAATCTCTTCTTCGTTCTCTTACCTCTTTACCTCGTTCATAAATAATGGGTCTTAGTCCCCGGTGAATGGCTTCTAAAGCGGCAAACAAACCAGCAGGGCCTGCCCCAATGATGTGAATTTTTTTGCCTGCAGTTACTTTTTTCAAATCAAAAGCTGGCGGTTCATTCACCGGTTCTTCATCAATGTAAGCTTCGTACATCAGATTCACCTTTATTTCTGGTTTTCGAGCATCTAAAGAACGCTTGATAAGTTTACAAGATTTAATTCTGCTTAAATCTTTAATTTTTAAGCTTTTGGAGGCTAGGTCGATGGGGTCAGATAAATTAGCCTCATATTCTATCGCTACTTTTAAGTCGAACTGTTTTACCATAATTTATGCAAGGAAAAGTTTTAGCATTAACTTTGCGCAAATGTCCGTAAATCAATTTTTACAAGCTATGTCTTCTTTTCAAAAAATCACCCTTGTTTCTTTTTTGCTTTTCTCAACGCTTTTTGCTGAAGCGCAGCAGAAGGATACGGTAACGGTAATGACGTACAATTTACTGTATTATCGTCATAATTTTGTACTGTCCAACGGAACTGTTATTTGCAGTCCGACGGGAAACAACAACACCATTACCAAGGACAATGCAATGGAAGATATTTTCGATTACACCTTGCCTGATATTTTTGTAGTGCAGGAAATGGACGGAGGCAATAGTGTGAGTGCTTTTCGTTTGCTACAAAATGCCATCAACCAAAACGGAAGAACCAATTACACCTTAGCAAATTCTACAGGTATTGGACAACAAAGCATTGTTAACATGCTGTATTACAATACAGATAAATTCACTTTAGAATCTCAAACATTCTACGACAAGGAGTTAAACAATACCAATTTTGCAAGAATGATAGATCATTATACGTTGCGGTATAACGACAGCAATCTTGCCATTCATCAAGATACTACTCGAATACATGTTTTAACCGCGCACTTAAAAGCTGGCAGTGCTCCAATAAACGAGCAAGAACGAGGAAGAGCAACAGAATCTGTTATGGCGAGCTTGGATAGTTTGAATGCAACTGGGAATTACATTTTCGCTGGAGATTTTAACTTGTATAGCAGTTCAGAACCTGCGTACCAAGATCTTTTAAATTATGTAGATCCAACTTTGCGTTTCTACGATCCCATTAATGTTCCGGGACCTTGGCACAATAGTTCAGCAAGAGCCTTTTTACATACTCAAAGTACGCATACCTCCGGTGGTTGTTTCGCTGGTGGGGGGATGGACGATCGGTTTGATTTTATTTTAGCTTCGGATGAAATCATGAACAATACAGATAAAATAAAGTACATCCCCAATACGTACAAAGCTGTTGGACAAGATGGGAACCGTTACAATCAGACGATTATTTCACCCACCAATACTTCTGTTCCTTCAATTGTTTCACAAGCGTTGTACGATATGAGTGACCATTTACCTGTTCTTATGGATTTGGAGATTAGCTTGCCTTCTATCACTTTTATTAAAGAGTTGGCTGGATTAGAAAGATTAAAATTTAAAAATCCAAACACAGGTAATTTATTGATTGATTTTTCGAATCAAAAACAAACGGTAAAAACAGTTGAGATTTTAGATTTAACTGGAAAAGTTTTATTTGAAAAGCATTTAAATTCAGAGAGCTATGCGCAATTTGATATTTCTGAATTAAATTCTGGGGCGTATTTAATTCGAGTGACTTCATCAAGTTATCAACAAATAGTCGAAAAGTTAATAAAGATTTAACATCTTTGACCTTGATATTAACTGAGTCTTGTTCAATTTCGCAAGGTAAAGTCTAGGCACCTATTTCGACACTCGAAATTGATAAACGGCAGGCTGCTCAAGTATTCTAAAAGGATTTTGAACAAATGTTGCCAATGAGGATTCAACTTACTACTGCTCTTTTATCGCTATCAATAATGGTCAGCGCTCAATCTTTTGAGGAAAAGAACACCACTGTTTCCAATGTTAAAGTCGCCGTTACCAACGTTGGAACTTTCGGCAATGCATTTAGAGGTTACCGTGACGGTACAGCAACCACTTCTTGCGAGTTTCCTGCAGGATCAGGTGTTGAGCACTTGTTTGAGTCAGGTATTTGGATTGGAGGAATTAGAAACGGACAAAGTCAGGTAAGTACTGCAGCAGTAGATGCCACACAAGGATACATTACTGGAGGTTCCGGTTTTGAGTTTAGTGCTGTTCCAGGAACAGAATTATCAGAACGTTCTACCTTTAAAGATAGTCCATTTTTTACACCCCAAGCTATTTCTCATCAAGATTACGTCGCCACTTTCTCAGACCGATTTGTTACTGTTCCAAACACAAATATTCAAATTCAGAATCATACACCGCTGTTTGTAGATGTTGAATTGAGAACCTACAACTTCAACTTTGCTTTTAGTGATTTTGTCGTGTTTGTAGATATGGATATTGTCAATAGAGGAGATTTGAATGGTGGGGATAATTTAATTGATAGCCTGCACATTGGCCTTTGGTCCAATACCGTGGTAAGAAATCTAAACGTTACTCCTGCAGGGTCAGGTGGTGCAGCTTTTTACGATAAAGGGGGGAATGGCTACATCGATAGTCTTCAAATGGCATATTGTTATGATCACAGTGGTGATGTTGGATTTACCAATTCATACATTGGGCAAAAGTTTTTAGGAGCTTCTGATAAATTCGGATTTCACCATCCTTTTGTTGACAGCATTTTTTATGACAATTACAATGCTTGGATTTTTAACAACCCCGGTACTGGAACCTTTCAAGCGCCTTCAGGAGAAGACCAGCGTTTCGGCAAGTTGACAAGAGGGTTAGACGACGAGCCATGTTGGACAAAAGATAGTGCCTGCGGAGGCGGAGGTAACTTTCAACAACAATTGAACTCTCCAGGTAATCGCTCTGATTTAGTTTCTGTAGGGCCGTTCAGAGACTTTAGAAAAGGGGATACAATTAAAATTTCTTTTGCCTTTATTTTAGCTCCAAAACTAAACGACGGAAATCCTTATACCAACAACACCCGTGCACAGCAAGCACAGTTTAGAGCAAACGCAATACGAGCTCAAACAGCGTTTAACGGCGAAGATGTAAACTTCAACGGCAGGTTAGACGAGGGAGAAGATGCAGATAAGAATGGAGAAATTACTCGATTTATTTTACCATCGCCACCGGATATTCCAAAAACAAAAATTATTGCTGAAGACAATAAGGTAACGCTCTATTGGTCGAACAACTCAGAGGCATCTATTGATCCAATTTCTCAAACTAAAGATTTCGAAGGGTATCGAGTATTTCTGACAAAGTTAGGCTTTGACGTTTCAGGAGTTCCAGATCTTTTGAGAGACTTGAAGCCATTGGAAGAATATGACGTGGTAGGAAATCAAATTTCTAATGAAATTGGTTTAGGAGACATTACGTTAAACGAGCCAATTAAATTTGAAGGAGATACCACTCAGTATTACTACAAATACGAAATCAATAACCTGTTGAATGGCTGGCAATATGCAGTGGGCGTTTCTGCCTTTGATACAGGCGATGAAGAACAAAATTTAGAGTCGTTAGAATCATCACTCTTGGCAAATAACTTTAGAGTTTTTCCTGGAAAAAAGGTAAACAATAACATGGAGGAGAATGCTCCTTATGCCTACCCAAATCCATATTATTTTGGGGCATCATGGGAAGGGCAAAGTAACTTTCAAGAGCAAAGTAGAAAATTGGTATTTGCTAATTTGCCTAAAAGATGCATGATTCGAATCTTTACTCCTGCAGGAGATTTAATTGATGAGATATACCACGACCAAAATTATAAAGGAGAGGACATTCGTTGGTTCCAAACGTTTGGGTCGGATGATGCAGACAAAAATAAGTTCTCGGGCGGAGAGCACGCTTGGGATCTGCTTTCTAATTTTACACAGATTATAAGTCGAGGAGTCTATGTTTTTGCTGTTGAGGATATGGAAACTGGAGAAGTGAAAAAAGGAAAGTTTGCGATTATTAAGTAGACTCCAATTAGAAGGTGGAGGATAGAGGGATTAATGACTAAGAGTTAAAAACAAAGAATAGAATTAAAAATTTCCGATCAATAAATTAAAAATAAGTTAAATTAAAATCAATAAAAATGAAAAAACTTTTACTTTCTATCGTAGGAATCTTTGTAGCAGGCGCAGCCATTGCTCAATATACCTATGTTGACGTCAATCAAATTAGCTTTGTAAGCCAAGCAAATTTACAAGCATGTAATGACTCTTCAGCTTATTTAGGAGATACTATCCGAACAAGAGGAGTAGTAATAACAGATGGTAATCTAAGTGAAGTATCTTCTAGTTCTGTAACTGGAGGAAGCAGACCTTTTATTCACATTTCAGATACTAGCAACGGTGGAGCTCAGGGTCCTTTTAATTCTATCAATATCATGGGTGTTGATGCAGGAACAAGTAATCCAAACACAAATATTGCAAATGCATTAGCAGGCGATATTATTGAAATAACATGTATTGTAAGTGAATTTGCCGGTGGTATTCAATTGCAACCATTGAACTCTACTTCAGTAACTGTAGTTGGAGTTGCTACTGCACCAACTCCTGTTGTTGTGCCTGTTGGCGATTTACAAAATAACCAAAGAGTAAATCAATTAACTACTGGTGAGCAGTGGGAAGGTGCTTACATTGAAATTCAGAATGTTACGGTGACAGGTGTTTCAACCTTTAGTGGTGGAAACAGAACTGAAATTACTGTTGAAGATGCAGCAGGAAACAGAATTTTAGTAGCAGATCGTTATTTAGGGATGAGAATGTCAGGTGTTGCCACGGTGAATCCTAACTCTCCATCTCCTGCAGGTAGCTTTGTTCCTCCATCTGTTGGAACAGTTTACAATTACATTAGAGGAGTTGTTGTACAAGATGAAAATGGTCCTTGTTACCCAAGTTCTAGTGGATTTGCAGGTGGTTATGAAATTAACCCATTGGATTCAAATGATTTTGATCAAGCTGCTTCGCCAGCCATCATTTCAAATGTTACACGAAGCGTTTTAATTCCAAATGCATCACAAACAGTAACTGTTACTGCAGATATTATTGACTTTGATGGTGTTGTAGTAAGTGCTAACTTATTTTATACTTCAGATCAATCAGCTCCTGCCAACTTGTTCCAATCAGTTGCTATGGCAAATACATCAGGTAGCTTGTATACCGCGACTATTCCTGCTTATCCTTTGGATTCAGTTGTTCGATACTTTTTAGTTGCAGTGGATGACAGCTCAAATGTTACAGCAAGTCCTTCAAGTTCTTCGACAGGCCCTTTGAATACGTATTTCTACACGGTACGCCCAAATGGTGCAACTATTATGGACATTCAGTTCAATCCTAGTGCTTCAAATAGTGGTTCTCCATTAGAGAATGATACAGTTACCGTAAAAGGTATTGTTACTGCTTCTTATGCAGGTGGTGGTTTAGGTTACTTGTACATGCAAGATGCTTCAGCAACTGAAAATGCCGGAATCTTTGTAAATGGCGGACCTGCTTCAGTTTTTGGATTGGTTAGAGGAGATGAAATCACAGTACAAGGTGTTGTTCAAGAAAACTTTGGTTTTACCCAATTAAACGCTTTAACTGTAAGCACTACAGGTAGTACAGGAACAATTACTCCAGTGGTAGTAGATCCTTCTGATACTGTTCTTTTTGGAACCAGTGGATCGAGAGATTTAGAGAAGTATGAAAGTATGTTATTGAGATATGAGAACCCAGCAATGGGCAGTCAGGTAAACGTAACAAACCCTAACTTAGGCTTTGGTGAATTTGAAGTTGGTTCAGGTGCAGCAGCAACGGTTGGTGCAAGAGTATTAACTGCAAGACAAACCTTAGGTCAGGCACAAGGTTCTTTAGATGTTTCTTATACTTCTGATACTGCTCAGTATGGTTCAGGATTGAATGTAACTCCAATCCAATTGACTTCAAACTATAGCTTTGATGCATTGGAAGGAATTTTATTCTATGCTTTTGGAAACTTTAAGTTAACTCCAAGAAACAACGCTGACTTTGTAAACGTAGTAGTTGGAATTAAGTCGTTAACTTCAAATGAAGTGGAGACTGCTCTATATCCAAACCCTGCTCAAAATCAAATCAATATTCAAATTGATGCTGCTTACGCTTTTAATTCACTAAATGTGCAAGTTGTTGACTTAACAGGAAGAGTTGTTTTAGATACTCAGATCAACTCTGCTATGAGTGCGTTAAATGTTGAAGGATTAGAAAATGGTATTTACTTAGTTAGAATTTCTAACGGAAGTGAAACGATACATGCTTCAAAATTGATTAAAAAATAATTGATTAAAACTCGTCCCAGAAAGATTCTGGGACGAGTTTATTTTTTACTATGAGAAAAAAATTATATTATTTTATTGGGGCAGTTGTGCTGTTTCTTGCTGCCTGTGATAAAGGAGAGGAGCTAGTAAATGAGGCCCCTGATACTCAGTTTTCACTAAAGGCGATTAACTTAAGCGGTGAAAATCGCCTAAATAGTATTGTCAGTTTATCATGGTCTGGAAACGATCCTGATGGATACGTTAAAGGATTTGAATTATCACGAGACGGAATCCAATGGGCCTTCACTACCGTTCAAGATTCTACGTTTAAATTTAGTTTAACTGCCGGTTCTGATACAGCAGACATACAACTTTTTGTTCGAGCTATAGACAACGAAAATGTAGCAGATCCTACTCCGGATCAATTGAATATTCCCATTCGAAATACCGCTCCAACCGCTAAGTTTGGAGAGGATTTAAGCATCCCCGATACTGCATATTTAGTAGCCACCACCGAATGGAAAGCTACAGATATAGATGGCGATGCAACAATTACACAAGTTTTATTAAGCATAAATGGTAAGGATTGGTATCCTTTAAACCGCACAAAAAATATTATTTCTATCGTTCCAATAGATGCTACTGCTCCCGACTCGGTCGATGCACTTATTTATTATGGAACTGAAAGTATTGCACAAAGCCAACGTATTAAAGGTTTGGTGATGAACGACACCAATCGATTGTTCATTAAGTCGATTGATCAAGCTGGTGCAGAAAGTAGCATTGATACTTCGTCAACTTTCTTCATGAAAGGAAAATCAAATAATTTTCTAGTAATTGGAGGAGTACCTTCCGCAAATGCCGCCTACAAGGATATCTTGCAAAACGGAGTTAATTTGAACTTCGATTTTATTGATTTGGCTGTCGATAACGGTGCAAATCAACCTAAAATTTGGAACATTACATTCAGGCTGCAACTTCGTCAGTTTTCAAAACTTTTTTTATACAGCGATGAATCACTTTTTGATAATCCTTACACCAATCAAAAAAGTTTTATTTTGGAATTTGCTGCTGCCTCCTTGTTGGATTTTGCAAATCAAGGAGGAAAGTATTTTATTTCCACCTCCTTTAATCATAATACAAACATCGATGCCTTCACGGGAGTTTTACCGATTAGTTCTGTTTCAACCAAAAACTTTGGATCTGCAAGACTTTGGGGAGCTGCACGCGGAGACTCCGCTTTGGTAACAAACATAATTGAAGATAAAAGTCTTCCAGATTCACTTTGGGTTAGGGACTCAGTTAATTTTCCAGATTTAACAACTCAGTTTTTTGCAATTACAGGGGTAGGAGCTTTTAACATTGATTCCACCGATACAGAGATTATTTATGAGGCACAACTGTCTGACGGAGGAAATACAACTGAATGGCCAGACACTAAAATTGTTGCCTCGGGAAGAAGGTTAAACGGCAAGTTGAATCAAGTTTTCTTTAATGTTCAATTGTTCGAGTTGCAAGGCGATCCGGCAAAGTTGAATGCCCTTTTTAATCATATTTTAAACGTAGAATTCAATTGATGAAAAAGATATTCAACATTTTATTGGTTGTACTTATTGGGTTTTCTGCTTCAGCGCAGGAAGTAGGAGGCACCTTAATAGGGGTTATTTCCGATGCTGAAACTGGTGAAACACTAATTGGGGCAAACGTTATTATTGTTGGAACCTACAAGGCGTCTAGTTCAGATATTGATGGAAAATATACGCTTGATCGAATTAAGGAAGGAGATTATTCTATTAAGTTTAGTTACATTGGTTATGCTGACAAAATATACAATGGTATATCGGTAAAAGAAGGACAGACGATGACTATCGATGTAACCTTGACCGTTAAAACAAATGCAATTGATGAGGTAGAGATTGTTGGAGAGAAGAGTCTAGTAAATCTAGAAGAGGCGAATTCGGCCGTTACCATTTCTCAAAAAGACATTGCTGATATGAACGTAAGAGATGTTCAAGAAGTAGCAGCCATGCAAGCAGGAGTGAATAAAACTCCGGATGGATTGCAAATTAGAGGAGCAAGAGTGTACGAAACACAGTACATTGTAGACGGTATTTCAGCACAGGATCCTTTGGCGGGTACAGGGTTTGGGGTGAATGTTGCCTCTAGTTCAGTAGGCAGTGTAGACATTGTTACCGGTGGGGTAGGTGCAGAATTTGGAGATGGCTCGTCAGGCTTAATCAATACTACCATTCGGGAAGGTGGCGATAAAATGGAATATGCTGGGAGTTGGCAGCGAGATAATTTTGGCTTAAATAAAAACCAGGGAACTTCTTGGAATACCGATATCGTAGAATTCTCTGCAGGTGGCCCTGTGCCATTTACAAAGAAGAAAATGACCTTCTTTACGAATTTTACAACACGGCTGACCGATACGTATTTTGGAGAAGAAGCAAAGCAACTCAGAAGCTCATTATTTCCGGACAATAACGCATACTGGGCACCCCGACAAGACAACAACTTTACGAATACGTTTAAGCTTTCGTACGATTTTGGAAAAGGAACAAAGTTGACCTTAACCAACCAGCACAGTTTAAGCATTAATCAGAATACGAGAACCTTGCAAATTGTTGGTTTCGATGCAATTCTTCAACCAGGCTATCAATTTGAGCGCAGTTTGAACTTAGATAATGCAACAACATATACGCACCACTCCAATTTAACGGCATTAAATTTTAAGAAGATTATCAATGATAATTGGTGGTTTAATGTTTCTGCAGGTCGTTTGTTTACCAATTTACGAGCAGATGCAAATGCACGACCATTTAGAGAGGAGACCATTGATCAAATTTTTGATGAGCGCTCAATTGTAACGGACCCAGTAACCATTTTTAATCCTGGCGATGAGGTTCAGTTTGTTTTGCCTGGACCGGGTTTGGTAAATAATGGCGGAATTAGTCCAGTATGGCACGATCACTATGCAAGAGAGTATACCTTGAAGGCAAAATTTACGCGCTATTCGACTTCGCAAAAGAATATACTAAGTTTTGGTGCTGAGCACAAAAGCACCGAATATCAATGGGTAGATGTAACTAGCCCTTGGATTGGTGCACCTATCCAAATTAACGATTCTACAACATCTCCTTCAACTAGCGTTGGGTCATCAAATGACATATGGAAGGTGAACCCTTTTAACGGAGGTATTTTTGTAAGTGATGAAATTCGTTACCGTGGGATAATCGCCACCTTAGGAGCTCGATTAAATTATTGGGCACCAGGGAAATTTGCAGATGACGCAGTTGCGGATCCAAACTCCCCGGTTTTAGATCAAGTTCGGAAAGATTACATGGACAAAACAACCGGGCTATTTGGAAGGAGGATAAAAGCTAGAATTCTACCAAGAATAAACGTTTCGTTTCCCGTTACCGAGAACAATGTATTGTATTTCAACTACAGCCACCAAATGCGATTGCCGCATCCACGGTTTGTTTACGCTGGATTAGATGAGGAGTTTCAAGACCGTTCATTCTTATCGAATCTAGGGAACCCTGATATTAACCCTGAGGTGAACATTTCATATGAAGTAGGCTATAAAACACAAATCACAAAAGACATTGGTTTAACCTTTGCTGCGTTCAACAACAACCGTTTCGATTACATTGTGCAACGAAGGGTAATTGTAAAAGATCAAACTGGGAGACCTGTTACCAAGAGGATGTACATTAACCAAGATTACGCTAGAATTTTTGGTTTAGAAGGAGGCTTGTCAGTAAGATATGCCAAGTATTTTAGAACCTTCTTAAACATGACCTATCAAGTGGCAAGAGGAAAATCGAATTCCGCTAGAGAGTCTGGTTTACAGATTGAACAAACTGGAGCAATTGCCTTATCTTCTGAGCAATATTTGGCATTTGACCGCCCATGGGATGTAACGCTTGGAGTTGTTTTTAGCACAGATTCAACCTTTAAAATTAGAGGGAAATCTATTCCCGGATTAAGAATATTTGCATCGTTTAATTACGTTTCTGGGTTCAGGTATACGCCTCTTCGTCAGGAAGGAGTGAACAGTATTGGACGTCCACAGTTCATTACGCTAGACGATCAATATCTGCAGGAACAAGCAAACCCATGGTTTAATTCAGACTTAAAAATTAGCAAGAACATTTGGTTGTCGAAAGCCAAAAAGGCAGGCTTAGTGGTCAGTTTAGAGATCCGAAATTTATTGAACATTCAAAATTCTCAAATCATTAACCCTGTAACAGGAAGAGCATATGAGCCCGGGGATGACGTTCCAAACGAATGGAGAGATCCAAGATTTGTTGGACCTGAGGAAAATGGAACACCACCCAATGACCCTTCAAGGTATCAAGCTCCTAGACAAATTTTATATGGCATATCATTTAAATTTTAAGATGAGAGATATGAAAAATATAGCAATCACGTTGATTTGCCTAGTTCTTTTTGTTTCTAGCGCAACCGCTCAGCTCATTCCTAATTTTGGGGCACAAAGAGCCGGTCTATCGACACTTTCTTTTTTGAAGAACGATTTGAATCCAAGATCTGCAGCAATGGGAGGAGCAAGTGTTTCTTTAGCAGCAGATGCTTTTTCATCGTATACCAACCCTGCCGCAACGGCCGATTTGAAAAGCTTTCATGGAGCAATGAGTAACTTATCCATTGGAGCCGGAATACAACAATCGTATTTGGCAGTTTCTATTCCGCGAAAAAATAACTACGCAACCTTTGGGTTTTCTTTAAATATGTTGAATTCGGGAGCGATGGAAAAACGTACAGAATTTCAACCGGAAGGTACTGGAGAGAAGTTTTACGTAACGAATATGGCCTTAGGTGGAACTTATGCTCAGCAATTGAGCGATATGTTTTCCGCAGGAATTACCATGAAGTTTATTTACGAGCAAATAGATACTTATACCAATGCTACCGTCGCTGCCGATGTTAGTTTCTTGTATAAGACAGATTATAAAGACCTGAATTTTGCTGTTATGATTCAAAATTTTGGAGGAAGCTCTTCCATCAATGGAGATGATTTACCAGAAGATTTTAACCGCAATTTAAACCCAATTGCAACGAGTTATTCTGTTCCTACTGTGTTTAGTCTGGGTGCCTCTATGGTTCCTTGGAAAGTGAAGAAACAATCTCTTTTGGTTGCCTTACAATTGAACCACCCTTCAGATAACGCGGAAAATTATCGCATTGGTTTGGAATATGAGTACATGAAATTACTGTACGTAAGGGCAGGATATATGTTAAATGTAGCAAGCCAAAGCCTTCCGACTTTTGGGTTTGGACTGCGGCACAGGGTGGGAGCGCATCCTTTGTTTATCAACTACGCTGCAAACCCTACTGACTTTTTAGGCATGCAACATACTGTAGGGTTGGCTTTTGGGATTAATAAAATGGATCGAGAGAATGAAGAACGTTAGCATAAAAATACTAGGATTTGCAGTGATGATGGTTTTCATGTCTAGCTGCGAAAGTTATTTTGGGGATCAAACAGACTTATCGTTTATTGAACTTCCTGAACAAAACTTTCGAGAAGTAGCTTACGTTCCGGTTCAGCCGATCTTAAATCAATTTGCTTCACCCACCGATATTATTGCCGGCTTTGATGAATTGATCTATGTCGTAGATAATGGAAGTCAAGAGGTGATTGCCCTAGATCAAAGTGGGAGAGAAGTTGGAAGAAGATTTATTCAAGGTGCTAAAACAATGGCGCAAGACAGAAGCCTCGATTTATTGGTTATTGGAACCATCACAGATACAATAAATTCAAGTATTGTAAGAAGTTGCATTTACCGACTTGACCTTTCCACTTCCATGGGCTATGGTTTGCGATTTGCCGAATTTACAGATACCATTATTCATCCGTTTTATTTCAAGTCCTCCTCCATATCAAGCGATCAAGATGTTAGTTTAAATAACATTGCGGTATTGGCTGATAATTCATTTTATGTGACCAGAACGGGACCAAGAACAACGCCAACCAGAGATGATGCAATATTGCTATTCGATAATACAGGGAAGTTTATAACACCTTTAGAGGTGACGGATAGCAGAGGTGCTGTTTATCCTGATTTTTTCAAAGATCCAATTGGCATTACAAGTTTGGTTAAACCACCACAAATTAACGTGGATTCTCGAGGGGACTTTATTTTCACCTCTGTTGATCCAAATGGAGTGCTAAAGGTTCAATACATTGAGAAATTAGAATCGGTTGATGGAACAGCCTATACTCCTAAAGTAAACTTTAGCGCAGATACTACTCTAGCCAATAGCTTTATTAACGAGCCGTTTAAATTCGACCGTCCGCTGGATGTCGAATTTGCTGGAGATGGAACCAACTACATCTTTGTAGTTGACGCGGAGAAAGATTCCTTGTATCAATTTACATCGAATGGTCTAGAGGGAGTAGAACCTCCTCCAGCTTCAGGAGAAACAAAGTTTATTAAGACCTCTTTTGGTGGCACAGGAATAGGAGCTATGCAATTTAACGAGCCTACTGCAGTTGCTTATAAAAGCAGAATTTTGTATGTGGCAGATAAAGGAAATGGAAGGGTATTACGCTTTAAGTTAACCTTAGACATTCGGTAATACCTTAGCCTTTAAATCCTGTTTCCGCAAGTAATACGTCGCAGAAATCTTTCCTGTTAGAAGGTCCGCACTTGTACAAAGAAGCTTTACTTTTCACTTCTTTGTTTTACTAAGAATTACTTCCATAGAACCACTCCTAATTAGGGGTTCATTCTTAGCTATATTTATAGGTGTTAAGCTAACTACTTCTTCATCGTCGCTTTCATTCCTGATAGCGCAATTCAGAGAACCGGAAGGGCAGTTGTCAATTGGAGTATTTAATTCAGCTGTTGTGGTATTCTTAGTAGTAATCTATAATTTTTTATTTGGGTCATACACCCTGGGTAACATCGAAACGTAAGCCTTAGTGCGAATGCATTTTCCAAATTACTAGGAGTTTTCCGGTTAAGTGTTCTTTGGTAATTTCTTTTTGACTCGTGGAACTTTTGTTTTAAACGGTGCAATTCGTTTCGCTGTCAGTAGCATTATTCTTCTAACTATAAGATGTGTAAGTAGATTTTGCCATCTGTTAATTAGCAATTGGTTTAATAAATAGACTTTCTTCCAAAATTGCAATGACGTTACAATTAACAAGTTTTGTCACATCGACTATCGCTCAGTGCAACAAAAAAATAACTCTCTAAATTAAATTATCCTTAATTTTTTAGTGTCCAGACGGTGCGATGAAAGAATACCTTAAAACTTCGGATAGCCAATTATTTCAAAGCCCCAAAGTTCTGGGAGAATAAAATACACGATGAGCGTTAATACAACGATGGAAATGACGTTCAACCAAACCCCTGTTTTAATCATATCGGACATTTTAACATATCCTGATCCAAACACTAGCGCATTGGGCGGAGTGGCTACAGGCAACATGAATGCACAAGAAGCAGCTACAGTTGCTGACACCAAGAGCAAAAAGGGGTTCACATCTGTTACTACCGCTAAAGCTGCTAATACAGGTAGCAAAATGGTGGTTGTTGCAAGGTTTGATGTAATTTCTGTCAAAAAATTTACGGAAGCAACAATAATCAATACCAAGATAAATACCGGTGCCCCTTGAAGCATGGAGAGTTGACTGCCGATCCATTCTGCTAAGCCGCTGCTATCGAATCCAATTGCCAATGCAATTCCTCCGCCAAATAACAATAAAACTCCCCATGGCAATTTTACGGCATCTTCCCAAACTAACAATCCCTCTCCTTTCTTTTTGGACGGAATGATAAACATAATTACGCCAGCCATTAATGCAATTATGGTGTCGTCAATAGATGGAATCCATTCTTTTAACAAGAAGGAGCGACAGATCCATGCCAAGGCAGTTAGTAGAAAAATAAATGCGACCGACTTTTCTTCTCGTGACATCTTTCCCAACTCCTTCAGTTGTTTGCCAATAATTTGCTTTCCTCCGGTCATTTCCAAGCCTTTCAATGAAAATGCAAACCTTCCAAGGTATACCCAACAAATAAAAAGCAGTAGGATAGAAATGGGCAAGCCAAACTTAAACCATTGAAGAAAAGTGATTTCAATTCCATACAACTCATTCACTACCCCTGCTAAAATTAAATTGGGTGGCGTGCCAATTAAGGTTGCCATTCCTCCAATCGATGCGCTGTATGCAATAGAAAGCATCAACGCTTTACCAAATTGGGTGTCTTTTCGCAAATGAATGCCTCCGTTTACTTGTGAAATGACTGCCATTCCGATGGGAAGCATCATCACTGTTGTAGCTGTATTGGAGATCCACATAGAAAGTAAGGCGGTACTCAGCATAAAACCAAGCATGATGTTGATTAAACTCGTTCCAACTATTCGAATAATGTGCAAGGCAATGCGTTTGTGTAGGTTCCATTTTTCAATGGCAATGGCCAGTATAAAGCCACCTACAAATAAAAATATGAATTTATGACCATAAGCTGCCCCTGTTTCTTTGAGGCCCAATGCACCGAAAAGGGGAAATAGAATAAGGGGCAACAAGGCGGTAACTTCGATTGGAATAGCCTCCGTAATCCACCATATAGCAATCCATGTTGTAATAGCTAATACAGCATTAGCTTGGTCTGACAAGCCATCAGATTGGAATAAGGTGAGAATAATTAAGAACATTAAAGGCCCTAAGAATAGCCCAATATTTTTCTTATTTAACATGGAGTAGATTAGTTTGTAAAAATGGTATTGAAGGCATAGTTAGCCGTTCCAACTAAGTCATGAGTCACATTTGGCAACGATACAAATTGCCAATTGAAGGGCGCACTAGCACCCGTTGATATTAAATTGCTTTGATCGTAGAAATAATTTGCCCGAGCCAACCGATTGTTTCCTTGGACATCTACATTAGAATTACTCCGTATTCCGGAATTTTGGTCATTGTCCAACTCTCCAACTAAAACGGTGAGCGGTTTGGAAAAAATACTAGCTAAACTACTGCCTAAAACAGGACTTTCCTTTATACCGTAAGGAAAGTCAATTTGGTCATCTGGCATGGTGTACCAGCCTGAAGATGCTGCAACCACTTTATCGAAATTCGCAGTGGGTTTAAAAAACACAAAGCGATGAGCAAATTGTCCGCCTGCAGAAAAACCAAAAACATGGTAAGAAGAGGAGGTGTTAGCGGTTGCTGTTTTCACGTAATCGAATAATGGTTCCACTAAAGAAAATGCCCATTCCCCTTCGTCCTTTAATGTTGAAGAAGAAGGACTGTCGCCGTCCTCAAAAACATTTCCTAGGTTATAGCCATCTCCTCCTGGAAAGTTCTGCTGCGAAAATTCAGGTACAATTAATATTTGTTGGTTTCGATCAGCATGGCCAACCAATGCATCGCGACTTTCTAACGCATCTCTTCCTGCACCGTGAAAAACAACTACAATCTTTGTATTTTGCGTAACTCCAGTTGGAATGTGATAATAAACGGTTGTTGGCTTATTGGCCAATGGTGCAAAGGCATCAAATACAAATGAACCTGTTCCTTTTAAGTTAATTCCAAGATTTGTAACGTTGCTGCTTATCTCGGGAAAAGTCTCATTGTTATCGCACGAATTAAGTGTTAGTAGAAGTATGGAAAAAAGCAGTGCAATAGGAAATGAATAGCGCCTCATGTGTACTAAAATAATGAAGCTCTAAAATAATTTTTTATTCATATAACTCTAGCATACCAAAACAATCCCATTTAACATACCAATTTTATTCTTTCATTTCCTGATAAATACGCTCCATTTGCGTCATTTTTCTTTTCATTTTCATTTCACTTACAGATGAATATCCGAAAATAAGCCCTTCTTTTTTGTTTTTGCCAATAAAGCATTTGCTGTAGGAATGAACTAGTATGTTGGATTTAGCGAACTCCTTGATTATATTTTCATTTACTTTTCCCTGTTTAAACTCAGCTAACAAATGTAAACTGCTAGCCGACTTATTGATTAGCATTAATGACTCTGAAAAATAACTTTCAAATAATTCAATGAATAGCTTTTTTCTTTTCTCAGCAATTGTAGCTACATTTTTGATGTGTGTATACAAGTATTTTTTTTCAATGAATTGATTCAAAACAATTTGGATGGAAGGCGGCACAAAGCGGTGGGAATGTTTCATTAAAGCTTGAATTGGCTCGAATAGAGGATGAGGAACCACCATATAGCCCAAACGAATGGACGGATGCAATAAGCGGTTGAATGTGCCCATAAATAGCGTTCTACCGTGATTATCCAAGTTAAATAATGAAGGAGAAGCATTTTTGTAATTGCTTATTTCGTGCTCAAAGTCGTTCTCAATAATGTAGGAGTTGTTTTTATTGGCATAGGCTAATAAATCGATTTTTCGATCGAAACTCATCTCTACTCCGGAAGGGTAGTGCCCCGACGGAGTAACATGAATGAGCTTTGGCGCTGTCGCTTTAATTTTAGTCACTTGAATTCCATTTTCATCTATGGGTACACCGTAAATTTTAGCATCCAAACTTTTAAAAATGGACAACACATTTGGGAAGGTAGGGTCTTCCATCACTACAGCATCTTTTGGATTAAGTAAAACACTCCCAGCTAAATAAAGTGACTGAAGCGATCCTGAAACAATAATTACTTGTTGACTCTCGCATTTTAATCCTCTACTGAGGTTCAAATAGCTCGCAATGTTCTCTTTTAATTGCTCATTTCCGGAAGCAGCTGAATAGGTTAAAGCAGATGACTTGATATGTCTCCAATACAGGTTGGTTAAATTCTTCCATTGGTTCACAGGAAAAATATCTAATGGAGGTAGTCCTGGCCTAAAAGCAACACTTTTATCGTCAGTAGAATTAATTAGCTTCTCATTTTTTAAAAATGATTTCCCAAGCTTCGACAGTTCAGGGTATCGTTTCCCCTTTATTAAGGGTAACGAAATTGGACTCTTTTCTTGAAACTTCACTCGGTGCCCTGATCCGACCTGCGACTCTGTGTAGCCCTCTAATAACAATAGGTCATAGGCCTTTAAAACAGTGCTTCTAGATAGGTTTAATGCCTCTGCTAGTTGGCGCGTTGGAGGTAAATTGGTATTTTCTGGAATATCTAAATCACTAATTGCATCTTTTAATACGGCGTAAAGAATGAAGTAGAGTCGCTTTTCATTTTTATTCTTTTGAAGCAAGCGCGAGGTAAATGCTTCTTGAATGCGAGCTGAAATAATTGAATTCAAATTGGTATTGTAAATTATTAATAATTGGTATGCTAAATGTAGGGATTAATGCAGTTAATTTGAATTAACACACTAAACTTAATTTATATGAAAAAAATTTACCTTTTAGCTTCCTTTCTTTTTTGCACCTCTATTATGTATGGGCAATTAATTATTAATGAAGTCCTCTACGATCCTTCGAACACAGGTTTGGATGGAGATGCAAATGGAGATGGGACATACAGCCAAGACGATGACTCTTTTGTGGAGATTTACAACAATAGCACAAGCGCTTTCGATATCAGTGGGTATGAAATTTGGGACGATACCACCGCGGGCAGTATTCAATATACTTTTCCACCTAACACAAGCGTACCGGCTCAAGAGGTAGTAGTAATATTTGGAGGAGGAACACCTGCAGGACCATTTGGAACGGCATTGGTCTTGCATGCTTCAAATGGATTTAATTTTAACAACTCTGGCGAAGTAATTGGAATAAAAGACACCAGCGGTGCATGGGTACTTAACTTCGATTCAGATGCTTTATCTGGTAATCCAAATGAGTCGTATACTCGGAATCCAGATATAACAGGTGCGTTTGAGCAGCATGAAGACAATACTCCTCTAAAATTTTCTCCAGGAAAAAGAACAGACGGCACGGCATTTAACACGACTACAAGTTTAGTCGAAAACAGAACAACGTTCAACCTAAGGGTTTATCCTAACCCGGCAGTTGATGTGATTGCAATTGATGCTGCTATTAAAGTGGAACAGTTTCAGATTTTTAGTATAACCGGAAAGCTGATGGTTGCTGAAAGCACACAGGGAAACTCGATTAATATTGAGGCACTTACTCCGGGAATTTATTTTTTACGGGTAATAGCAGACTCAAAAATTGCCACTTCTCGATTTATAAAAAAATAAACTTAACAACACAGCAAGGACAAAAGCTTCAAACGCTTTTGTCCTTTTTATTTTTAACTCGCAAAAAAAGTAAATGAAGATTACTCCTCTATTTAGCGCCCTCTGTGCGGCTGTTTTACTTACAGTTAGTTCCTGCGAAACGGACGATATTAAGCCACAGTTTTCAGTAAAACTCAGCGTTAGTCAACCTTCAATTACTGAAGCGGCTGGAACTGCTAACGTGATTGTAACACTAAATAAAGTTTCATCAGAGACTGTAATTGCTGAATTAGTTATTCAAGGTACAGCCGCAGAAACCAATGATTTTACCATTAGCTCTAAAACGATAACCATTCCTGCAGGGAACTTATCAAGTAGCGTTTTAATTACTGCTATTCAAGATACAATAGAGGAAGGAAATGAAACCATCGATATTTCAATTTTAGCTGCCCAAGGTGCTGAGATTACCGATGCAGGGATTGTTTCAATTATTCTTGAAGATGACGATGTCGCTGCGACGGCTCAATTTATTATTAATGAAGTATTATACGACCCTTCCAATAGCTTGCTTGACGGAGATGCTAACGCAGACTTGGTTTATAGCCAAGATGACGATTCTTTTATTGAATTCTATAATCCAAGCTCTCGCCCCTTTGATTTAGTAGGGTATGAAATTTGGGACGATACCACTTCTGGTAGCAATCAATATACTTTTCCTGCGAATTCAGTTATTCCGAGCAACGGAGCTTTAGTCATTTTTGGGGGCGGTAACCCTACAGGAAACTTTGGCGGAGCGGTAGTGCTCACTGCAGTATCTGGGTTTAACTTTAACAATTCTGGTGAAGCGATTGGTATAAAAGATCCTAATGGAGCATGGACGCTAATCTTCAATTCCGATGAACTTTCTGGCAACCCCAACGAATCCTATACTCGGAACCCAGATATAACAGGAAATTTTGAGCAGCACACTGCCAATACTACCTTACTGTTTTCACCTGGAACCAAAATTGACGGAAGTCCATTTTAAGCTGATATGACGTTTATCGGCCCCATCATAGCAGTTGTCTTCATACTTATTGTTGCAACATTTTTATTAAAAAAGTACTACCCGCATGCGGTCCTTTTAATTGCTGGCTTGGCAATGCTCATTATATCGATGGCCTTAGATTTTAAAATGCCGGTGCTGCTTACAAGTACTGGTTGGTCTGGGTTTGATTTATTCCGATTAATAAAGGAATCGTTTGGAAAAACAAATGCTGGTGTTGGCTTAATGATTATGACCATTGGAGGTTTTGTGGCCTATATTGATAAAATTGGTGCTTCAGATGCTTTAGTTCGCATTGCCATGAAACCATTGTCGTTGCTCAAAAAACACCCTTACATTGCTACAACTGCTGTTCTTCCTATTGGTCAACTTTTATTTGTCTGTATTCCCTCAGCTGCCGGCTTGGGTTTACTCCTTATGGCCTCTATTTTTCCTATCCTTTTAAAATTGGGGGTAAGTAGATTATCTGCTGTTTCTGTTATCACCGCTTGTACCGCATTTGGAATAGGTCCAGCATCGGCAATAACGGCGAGTGCGGTTGGAATTGCAGGAGTTGACTCCATCACTTATTTTCTAAAAGACCAGTTACCGGTTGTACTTCCGCTGTCTATTGTTTTAATGGTGACCTACTATTTTGTTAATCGTTATTACGATAAAAAAGAAATCACACAAATAGAAGTAAAGGAAGAAGTCAAAGAGGAACGAGAAAAAGCTCCTTCTTATTACGCCATTATACCGATTTTACCATTGCTGCTATTGATTGTATTTTCTGAGATCTTCCAACTTACTCCAGTTCCAATTACATTGGACACAACAACGGCTATGTTTATCAGCCTGTTTATTGCCCTCATTTTTGAATTTGTCCGTAAGCGAAAATTGAAAGCAGTACTAGAATCCTTGGGAACATTCTGGAATGGAATGGGCAATATTTTCAAGACCGTGGTAACGCTGATTATTGCAGCAGATATTTTTGCAAAAGGATTAATCTCTTTGGGATTTATTGAAGGACTCATCAGCGCTTCTCAAAACATTGGCTTAGGTTCGATTGGGATTAGTTTGGTAATGGTGGTCATGATTTTTTTAGCCTCGATGTTAATGGGAAGTGGAAACGCATCCTTTTTTGCTTTTGCTCCATTAGTTCCCAAAATTGCGGTGAAATTTGGAATCAAAACAACTTCCATGATTTTACCCATGAACCTTGCAGCTTCGATGGGTAGAACAGTTTCTCCTGTTGCGGGAGTTATTATTGCCACTTCAGAAATTGCAGGGGTAAGCCCATTGGCGATTGTCAAAAGAAATTTAATCCCATTAGTAGTTGCTTTAGTGTTTCTTCTAATTTATCCAATGATTTGACTATGTTATTAATCAAAAATGCCCATATCTATTCACCCGAAGACTTAGGAGTTAATGACATCCTTGTTGGAGGGGGGAAAATACTATCCATTCAAAAAAACATTGAATGCAATGTTGAAGGATTAAAGGAATGGAATGCGGAGGGAAAGATGGTGTTGCCTGGTTTTATTGATCAGCACGTGCACGTTATTGGTGCAGGAGGAAAGCATGGATTTTCTTCGATGACGCCTGAACTAAAAATGACCGAATTCATTGCTACAGGAACCACCACAGCCGTTGGTCTTTTAGGAACTGATGGCTCGACTAGGAGCATTAAAAGTTTATATGCTAAGGTTAAAAGCTTGGAAACGGAGGGCATGTCAGCCTATATGTTCACCGGTTATTATGGATTAGAACCCACCCACATTTTAGATTCGATTCAAGATGAGATGATTTTTATAGATAAGGTGCTGGGGTGTAAAATTGCCATTGCAGATATCCGTTCGTCCTATCCAACAGATTTGGAATTACTCCGAATAGTTCGACAAGTTAGAGTAGGGGGAATGGTTGGGGAGAAGAAAGGCATTATGCACCTTCATTTGGGGAATCATCCTGAGCGATTAGATTGCTTGTTTCGTTTAGTAGAAGAACATCATTTTCCAATAGAAAATATTTCTCCAACCCATGTAGGAAGAACGGAAGAGTTATTTAAAGATGCCATGCGTTTTGCAAAAATGGGTGGAATGATTGACATTACAACTGGGGCATCACAATATACTGAACCTTATAAATCAGTATTATATGCTTTAGAAAATGGCGTAGATATAGAAACCATGACCTTTAGTAGTGATGGAAATGCAGGCTTAGAGAAGTTGGATGAAAATGGGAAAATGATTGGCTTTAGAAGAGCGCCCATTGACCAGAATTTTGGTCAAGTGGTAGCGTTGATTAAAAATAGTGGGGTCTCTGTATCAGATGCCTTTAAAATAATTACCACAAATCCTGCAAAAAATTTAGGATTAAAACACAAGGGCCATATCAAGGAAGGCTATGATGCAGATTTCTGCTGCTTAACAAACGACCTTGAGCTTTGTGATGTATTCGCAAAAGGAAAGCAGATGATGGATAATTTTAATGTGATTGCTAAAGACAGTTTCTCATGAAAAAAATAAAAGGCACTTTCTCTCGAATTCAGAGGGTAATACCGCTTATTATTGTTTTATTATTAAGCGCTTTGGAGCTAAGTGCTCAAAATCCAAAACTGAACAAATACACCTTTGAGGAAGGGCTAACTTTCTCGGGAAAAAATGACTACTCCATTAACCTTAGAGGGTATGTTCAACCCTATTTAGAAATAAAAGACTTTACCGGGAATGGGGAAGCCGACTATTTAACGCGCTTTCGATTAAGAAGGTTTCGTTTGCGGCTAACTGGTGACGCTGAAAAATATAAAATAGACTACCGTTTTCAGGTTGACTTGAGTGGGAGTGGTGAAGTTGGCGATGAACAATCAGAACTTTTATTAGATGCATGGGTGCGCTACAGTATCACTAAAAGAACTCGAATTACCTTCGGCCAACGGGCAACGCCTACCGATAACCGAGAATTGTACATGGGCTCTCATACTTTGCAATTGGTAGAAAGAAGTCGGTTAACCTCTGCCTTTGCTAGTATTCGAGAGTTTGGAATATTCTTAGAGGGCTCTTATAAGTTAGGGCCTATAGCCTATATAAAACCGTCGGTAGCAATTACCAATGGCGATGGTTTAAATATATACAGCAGCGATTTTGGAGGATTGAAGTATGGCGGCAGGTTAGACTTTTTACCCTTTGGACTTTTTACTCGATTTGGTCAATTCCGCCAAGTGGATATGGTACGAGAAAATGCGCCTAAATTAGTAGTTGGCGGAACGTATAGTGTCAACAATGGAATGAGCAGCCGCAGAGGACGAACAAGCGGTTCCATACTTTATTTAGATGATTTGAACAACCTGACTTTGCCGGATTACACTAAATATGGGGTTGATTTTCTTTTTAAATACAGAGGGTTCTCCATGCTCGGTGAATTTGCTGGTTCAAGTGCTAATGTGCCTAAAAACATCACTCAGCGAGTGAGAAATGATGGCAGCACTTCAAGAGCTCTGGAGGTTGATGGAGTTCAAGATGTAGAAAACTACATAAAGGGCAGAATGATGTTGGGAAAAGCATTTAACATTCAGGCTGGGTACTTATTCAAAAACTTATGGTCATTAGATGGTCGCTACACGTATATAGATGCCGACAAGCATTCTTTCTTAAATAATGGCACCTTTTATAACCGGCCCAAATATTACACCCTTGGAGTATCTAAATATTTTGATAGAAACTATGGAGTAAAAATTCAAGGGTCGTTTACGTATGTGGAAGCAAATAAGGGTTCAAATGATCTCAATAGCAACCCTATTAATGGAGACGAATGGATTGCAAGAATCATAACTTCATTGGCCTTTTAATATGAAAACAATAGCACTCCATCTGTTTGTTTTTGTGGCGTCCGTTTGCACCGCGCAAATGAGTCCGCAGTCCAAAAAAGTAACAGAAAAGTTTTTTCCAGATGTTGACATGACCATCAACACTCCTGCGTTTGAGAAAAAGAGAGGATACACGAGTTATGAAGAACTTGTGGCATTTCTGAATAAAAAAACCGGTAGCCACCAAGACCTAATGGGTCTCAGTTTTATTGGGGTCAGCCAAAAGGGCAAGCAAATTCCAATGGTTCACCTTAGCAAGAAAGACGGTAACAGGGATAAAATAAAGGTATGGATTCAAGGGGGCTTGCATGGAAATGAAATGGGAAGCACTGAAAGTGTGTTGTACCTCATCGACCAATTGGTAAACAATGCTGAGTATGCCTATTTATTCGATAAACTAGAAATTAAATTGGTGCCCATAGCCAATATTGATGGCTATGAAAAGGAAAGTCGATATGCTGCCAACGGCTTAGATTTAAATCGAGATCAGACAAAGCTCAACCTTCAAGAAAGTGTATTCTTAAAGCAAGCGTTTAGCGATTTTGGCGCAGAAGTGGCGTTAGACCTCCACGAATACAAGCCGTATCGAAAAGATTATGCCTACATGAGTACCTACGGGATTACTTCAATTTACGATGCTATGTTCTTGTACTCTGGAAATCTAAATGTGCCTGAAAGCCTGCGAAAATATACCAAAGACCGTTTTGTAAGCGCTGCAGAAAAAGAACTGGATAAGAACAATCTAAGCCATCACGACTACATGAGCACCACCAAACATTTGGGAGAAATTCATTTTAACCAAGGTTCAGAAAGCTCACGTTCCAGCGCCACCTCATACGCTCTAACCAATTGCGTATCTAGCTTAATAGAGGTGAGAGGGGTAAGTATTGGTAGGACCTCTTTCAAAAGAAGAATTCAAACTGCGTTTCTCATTTCAATGTCTTATTTAAAAACAGCCTATGACCATTCAGAGGAGCTAAAAGCAGAAATAACGAAGGCAGAAGCAGCCAAGCATAATGCAGTGGTAAAAACAAAAAGGAAAGTGTATAAAGACAGCATACGAACCATTGACTTGGATAAAAATGAGGCCATCAATTTCGAAGTAACTATTCGCGATGCTTTGCAGTTAAAATCATTAATGGAAAGACCAAGGCCTTTTGCCTATCTCATTCTGCCGGAAGAGAAAGCAATCATAGGCAGATTAAAAATTCTGGGTTTAGAACTCTCGCAGTTGGAAGAAGAAACGCAACTTGAGGTGCAGAGTTACACGGTTGCAGAATATGAAAAAGAAGCGAAGAAATACGAAGGAGTGAACCGACAAACGATAAGTGCCGAGGTGAAAACCATTTACAAGAGCTTTCCAAAAGGAACATTCATTGTAAAGATGAATCAATCCAATGGAAACATGGCCATGGAAGTATTGGAGCCAGAGGTAAAAAATAGTTTCATCAGTTTTGACGTTATTCAAACCAAGCAGGGAGCCGAACTTCCCATTTACAGACGTATAAAAACAGACCCTTCATTAAGATAAATAAGATGGAAAATAGATTAAAAAAGATAATTTGCGGCACATTTATTTTTGCAACAATGGGCTTGAGTGGCCAAGATAAAAGCAATGATGGAGCAGTGGAAGCGAACTTTGAATTGGGCAGTGGCTTAAACTTTAGCTTTAATGAAGGCGAGTACCAGTTCAAACTTGGAGGAATGATTCAGCCTTACTTTTCTTTTGACAAAACAGAAGAGCTAGATGCGGATTACTTCATGAATGCAAAAAGAAGCTATTTCAACATCTCAGGCAAGGCGGTAAAAGAAAAAGTAAGCTTCTTTCTGCAAACGGATTTCAGTCTAAGTGATCCGTTGTTGGACGCATGGATTGCTTTTCATCCTATCACGGATTTTAACATCACCTTTGGGCAAAAACAAACCATTGCCAACAACCGTGAGATGCAAGTGATGGAAACCAGTTTGCAATTTCCCGACCGTAGTTTATTGAGCAGCTCATTAAGTAACTCTGGTAGGGAGTTTGGGCTTTACTTAGATTATACTCTGCGAATGGGTAAGATGGCTTTAGTACCTCAAATAGCGGCTACTTCAGGAGATGGTAGAAATTCTTTTGGCAGTGATTCAAGAGATGTAGACTTGGGAGGTTTAAAATATGCGGGACGGTTAGATTTTTATCCGTTAGGGGAGTTTTCTGAAGGAAACGAGAAATTAATCGCTGATTTAATGCAGGAAGAAAGTGTGAAACTAGTACTTGGGGGGGCAGCCAGTTTTAACGATGGAGCGAGCAGTGCAGTTGGGGAAGGACATGGCGACTTTTTACTGTACAATGTAAAAGGAGCACAACAACTGCCAGATTACCGACAATTGTACGGCGATGTATTGGTGAAATACAAGGGATTCTCTTTCTTGGGCGAATATGCTGTCGCAACAGCAACCAATTTAAAAGGTACGTATACAGATGTTTCTGGAATAGACTTATTGGATGCTACTGAAATTAGCGAATCCCTTGCCTTGGGTTCAGCGATGAATGTTCAAGTGGGCTATATAACTAAAAGTGGTTATGCAGCTGATTTAAGTTATTCCACCACCACGCCCGAGTTTAATGCCAACCTAAACTCTAAATTGAGAGATATGAATGCGGTTCGCGTGGGGCTTTCAAAATACTTTAAAGGAAACGACTTGAAAATTCAAACAGCTATTTCATCAATAACGGACAATTCAGCAGTTCAAGAAATAACCACAGTAAGAGGAGAGTTACTGTTGCAATTGGTTTTTTAGAAAGCCTTTTTTTAATAGTTAAGTTGCTTTTATTTCCGGACAACGCCTCGAATCTCCTCGCCTTTTTACCTTGCTTTTAGATTATACAAGAAAATGCCGTAAGAGAAGTCGGCATAGTTTTCGGACTTGTTGATGTTGGAAATACCTCTCCACTTGTTCGTTTCGTATTCATTAGGACTAATGAAGAGACCGTCTCCATCCTAAGCCATCCCTTTGAGTGTAGAATAAGACTTGGCTTCCAGTTTTATTTCATAGACTTGTGGAGCATTTAGTTAGTGCGTTTTCACTTTGTCTTGATTAATTGGAGTGTTATACAGCCAAACACGGAAAGCCATGACTAGAACAAGTTTTGCGAATTGTTAGATAGGACTTTTTACTTCCTTCTTTTTCCTAGGAACTCCGCCTTTAATGTATCGTCCAATTCTTTTGCTGTCAATAAGTTTTTGCAATTATAATACGCTGAAATACCTTTCAATTTTAACGGAAAAATAGGTATCAAAAAAAGATGGACATGCTTTCTAAAAAAGCTAAATGAAAGTTTGAATTACTTTCCACAATTTGACCAAATTCCTGCGTGTGAAGGAATTATTTTTACATGCATGCCCTTTGTTTCGTTAATTAATAAGTTTTTTAAAGATCTACTACCCTTGTTTTCGAGATTTTATCGTGCAGACCTGTATTATCTCCAAATAGGAATGTAAGGGCTTCAAAAGGAATAAACCTGCACAAGGAACGAATTATAATTGTTTTGAAACTTGGTTTGCTTCCATCTTGCATGACCACTTTTGTTTTTGTCAAGTATTTGGCAATAGTTCGTCCGGTGTAATGTTCTTGAACGCCATAATAAATCATGCCTACAACAGCTCCAAAGAGGTATTCAAATAGCTTGTTTTCAATCTCGAATATTTCTAATCCTTTGGGGTACACCACGCCAATCAGAATTCCTAAGACTACTCCAAATAACGCACTGAAAGCAATATAGCCAATTAGGTCAATGACGTAGTTCGCAAAACGCTTTGGCCTGCTTGCATCATACAATCTTTTGGAAGAATCAAACTCTGACAAGTAGGTATTTTCAGTAATGCTCGTATCCTCTTCGAACCAATCGCAGGTATCCTCAAAGTCTGCTTTTTTACTGGTTAGACTGCAAATTAGGCCTTGTTGTAAATCGAATTTTTGCTTGGTGCAAATTTTACAAAATCTTAGTTGTTCTTCTCGTGTCATGTTGCTAATTGTTAGGGGAATGAAATACGGGTCATGTAGAAACCATCAGTGGGTAGTGAAATATTCTGAGGAGTTGGGAATCATTTTCTATTATTTATTAGAACAACCCGCGTATTGTTCCACTGCGATCTATCTTAATGTTTTCGGCGGCAGGAGTTGCTGGTAGCCCTGGCATTCTCAACATATTTCCGGCAATGGGAATAATAAAACCGGCTCCTGTTGCAATTTCCATCTCACGAATGTGGATGTCAAAGTTTTCGGGGCGTCCAATTAGCTTCTCGTTATCGCTTAAGCTTTTTTGGGTCTTTGCCATGCAAATGGGCAGCTTGCCGTACCCGAGGTCTTCAAATCGTTTTAACTGTGCTTTTGCTTTTGCAGAGAGCACCACCTTCTTTGCACCGTATATTTTTCTGCAAATCTTTTCTATTTTAGTCAACGGTGCATCCTCTAACGCATAGGTAGGTTTAAATTTTTGCGTACATGTTTCCGCGGCAGCAACCACTTTTTTAGCCAATTCAAGACAGCCTTTTCCTCCATCAGCCCAGCCGTAACTTAAGGCCACCGGAACGCCTAATTTTTCGCAGTGAGCATAAATGAATTCCTTTTCTGCTGCAGTATCGCTGTTAAAGGCGTTGATAGAAACAACAACTGGCAATCCAAAACTTTGAATGCTTTCGATGTGCTTTTCCAAGTTTGGGATTCCTTTTTCCAAGGCCTCAACATCCTCTTCTGTTAATTCGTTTATAGACTTACCACCGTGATACTTAAGGGCTCGAATGGTGGCTACTACTACAACAGCTTTGGGCGATAAATTAGCCTTTCTGCATTTTATGTTTAAGAATTTTTCGGCACCTAAATCTGCAGCAAAACCTGCCTCAGTTACCACATATTCGCTTAAGCTCATGCCCATTTTTGTGGCAATAATAGAATTGGTTCCTTGAGCAATATTTGCAAATGGCCCTCCGTGAATAATGGCCGGATTACCTTCAAGTGTTTGAACTAAATTGGGTTTAATGGCATCTTTTAACAAAACAGCTATTGCGCCAGAAGCGTTGAGGTCTTTGGCATAAATAGCCTTTCTCTCAAAGGTATCGCCAACGTAAATGTTACCACACATTTCTTGCAAGTCTTCAAGATCCTTGCACAAACATAAAATGGCCATAATTTCAGACGCTGCTGTAATGTTGAAACCAGTCTCACTTGGAACTCCGCCGGTTTTACCTCCTAAACCTGTAACGATGTTTCGGAGCGAACGATCGTTCATGTCCATGCAACGTTTCCAAATTACGGTGCGCGGATCAATTCCTAAACTCTTGCTCTTACTTTGTATGTTGTTGTCGATTAATGCCGCAAGTAAATTGTTTGCCATACCAATTGCATGAAAATCTCCTGTAAAATGTAAGTTGATGTCCACCATGGGAATTACTTGGCTCCATCCTCCACCTGCAGCGCCTCCTTTCATTCCAAAAACAGGACCGAGGCTAGGTTCTCTCAGCACAACAACCGCCTTTTTACCAAGGTGATTTAATCCGTCGCTTAAGCCAATGGAGGTCGTTGTTTTTCCTTCGCCTGCAGGAGTAGGAGTAATGGCAGTAACCAAGATTAGGTTGCTTTTAGTTAGGTTGTCTTCAGTTATCAAATCCAATGGAAGTTTTGCCTTTTCATTACCGTAGTATTCTAATTTCTCCTCTGCTATAGTTAATTTTTGAGCTACTTCTCGAATGTGTTTGGCTCTAACTTTCTGAGCAATTTCTATGTCGGTCATCTATGTTGTTATTACTTATTACTCGTAGCAATTAAATTACTTGTAGGCATGCAAATTTGAATGGCTGAGTAAGTGTTCCTCTTGGGCACTAAATTTAGTAGTGTTTTTCAAAGGGAGGAATTAAAAATCACCTTTATTTCAACCTGTGCTCTACTCGGCAAACAAGTTAAAGAAACACAATTAATAAACAAGCCCTTTTTAGTGTTGAAAATAAGAATCAAAATTTGAGGGAGCGCTAAAAAGCTAGGCTCTGGACATCGACTTTTTTATCGCAATGTTTACTGTTTGCTGCTCAGGTCTTTCGTTGTTTAATTCTTCCGAAGTAGTGTGCATTTTTTTGACCGTTGGCATCAACAGCTAATCTGTTGGTTACATCGAGTATCATTCTGAAGGTTATTTTTTAAATGCTTTTGAAGTAATGTGAACTATTCGTCTTTTGTAATTTATCTATAAAGAGAATAAGTGCACTCTACTTTCTTCGCTTTTTATTTATTTTGAAAGACTACTTTAACGATTAAGCTAAAAAGCGTTTTTTGCTTCAGCACGATATGATTTTTTAGCGATTGTTATAACCATTCTTCTTCCTTTTTACACACACACACAATATGAATTTTTTGTTGTATTTTCGCCCTCTAAACTAGATGCTTATGAAAAAAACTGCATTCGTACTATTTTCACTATTTGCTACTATTTCTGTTTCAGCACAGGAAGTCGTATCCACGCAAGGAGATTCATACTCCAACGCAGGTGGTAACATCGACTTTACGCAAGGTTTCCATCAAACGAACTGGAACTTTGTAGGACTGGAGGATCATGCTCCGAGCTACGAAGCAATTATTTTCCCCAACCCAACATCAGAAGTATTAAACATTAGAACAAGCACGTTCGAGAATGTAACCTACACATTGTATGATGCACAAGGGAAATTGATTTTGCAAGACAAACTATCTGCCGAACAAACACCCATTCAAGTAAGTCAATTGGCGCAAGGGAGCTATTCATTGACTTTGAGTAACAAAACACAAAACCTCAAAATATTTAAGCTTATTAAAACACATTAAAGAATAAAAACGATGAAAAGAATACTATTATCGCTCGTTGCGATAGCAACGATCTCACTAAGCTCTTTCGGACAATCACCAGAAGGCTTTAAGTACCAAGCTGTTGTGAGAGATGCTGTAAACGCAATTTTAAGCAACCAAGCTGTTGGTATGCGCTTAACTATCCAACAAGGAGCTATTGGAGGAACTGCGGTTTATACAGAGACGTTTGCGATTACCACTAACACCTATGGATTAGTAAACCTTGAAATTGGAACCGGAACAACAACAGACGATTTCACTATTATTGATTGGGCAAACGGACCGTTTTTTATTGAAACGGCAGCCGATATTACAGGTGGAACAAGTTACACAGTTATGGGCACAAGTCAACTAATGAGTGTTCCTTACGCGCTGTATGCAAAAACTTCTGGAAATGGAGCAGGACCGCAAGGACCAGCAGGTATTGATGGAACAAATGGAACTAACGGAACTGACGGTGCAGTAGGACTAGCAGGAAACGACGGTATTGATGGTGTTGACGGAGCAGTTGGTGCAACAGGCCCACAAGGACCAATCGGAAACGACGGTATTGATGGTGTCGACGGAGCAGTTGGTGCAACAGGCCCACAAGGACCAATCGGAAACGACGGAGTTGATGGTGTCGACGGAGCAGTTGGTGCAACAGGAGCACAAGGACCAATAGGAAATGACGGAGCAATTGGTGCAACAGGCCCACAAGGACCAATAGGAAATAACGGAGCAGTTGGTGCAACAGGCCCACAAGGACCAATAGGAAATGACGGAGCAGTTGGTGCAACAGGACCGCAAGGACCAATAGGAAATGACGGAGCAGTTGGTGCAACAGGAGCACAAGGACCAATAGGAAATGACGGAGCAGTTGGTGCAACAGGAGCACAAGGACCAATAGGAAATGACGGAGCAGTTGGTGCAACAGGCCCACAAGGACCAATAGGAAATGACGGAGCAGTTGGTGCAACAGGCCCACAAGGACCAATAGGAAATGACGGAGCAATTGGTGCAACAGGCCCACAAGGACCAATAGGAAATGACGGAGCAGTTGGTGCAACAGGCCCACAAGGACCAATAGGAAATAACGGAGCAATTGGTGCAACAGGACCGCAAGGACCAATAGGAAATGACGGAGCAGTTGGTGCAACAGGAGCACAAGGACCAATAGGAAATGACGGAGCAGTTGTTGCAACAGGAGCACAAGGACCAATAGGAAATGACGGAGCAATTGGTGCAACAGGCCCACAAGGACCAATAGGAAATAACGGAGCAATTGGTGCAACAGGAGCAGCAGGAACAAATGGTACAAACGGAGCAGTTGGAGCAACAGGAGCAGCAGGCACAAACGGAGTTGACGGAGCAGTTGGAGCAA
>Ga0209491_10000703_pt1 | contig 67498 bp, 69 predicted proteins | sample BON02_FD_187213 | JGI IMG/M metagenome (GOLD analysis project Ga0209491, IMG submission 187213) | Freshwater microbial communities from Lake Bonney liftoff mats and glacier meltwater in Antarctica - BON-02 (SPAdes) (version 2) | ecosystem: Environmental > Aquatic > Freshwater > Ice > Glacier... | reverse complement strand
CTTCAAACGCCCACGCTTATCGGCTGTAAATTCTTAATGAACATCAAGTTCAGCACCCCTTTTGCTTCCCTCAACTTGTCTTCACTGCGATCAGCGAAGCCTCGAATTATGACACAGTTTTAAGGACCTCGTCAACCGTCTGAAAAACTTTTTCTACACATTTTTCAGAAAGCCACCATCCCACCAACCACCCCACTCTTCCCCTCCATCCACCACTCTTTGCTTTAGTAAGCCAGAGCAGCGAAGCCCTCAATCATATACCGCTTTTAGCGACTCTAACCAATCAGGCTGGAAATTTTTCTGCTACCTACTTTGACCGTCAATTCACTTGGAACAACAGAGCGAAGCTTGCAACCGAGCGGCGAAGTATATGGGGAATACCCGCGCTACGCGAGGCCGCCTGAAAACATTTTTTGCCCCCTGCGACAAAAGCTCAGTTTCGCCTGAATCGACATGCCCCACAGCAGCATCGCCGCGCAGATGGGACACCATCAGCCGGCGCAAGACCGTCACAGACCAGCGACTGGCTCCTCAAATGCTAGTCAAGTTCTGGCATGTGCAGACCGGGCCGGGCACTGGCGAGCCCTATCTGGCAGACCAAGCGGCCGCGCAGCGCAGGCACAAATCGGGCCTTAGTCCCGGCAATGGCGCACGCCATGTCAGTGGGCCCAGTCGGGTGTGTCACCCCCGCGCAGCGTGGTACCCGGCCGCGAGTCGGATCTCCTTCGAGAACAGATCAGAACGGGGGCACGCCTCCTGCGCAACCATTTGCTGCGCCGCTCAATGCTGCCCGCCACACAGCGGCTTCCATCACGGTCACGGCAGCTGCCATATCAACGCCGCTGTGGCGGCTCGCCAAGCCGATCAAGCCCCGCCATTGACCACATTCAAAGCCAACCAATCCGGCTCCGCACTTGACTGAAGGCTTTTGTCATAACCCGCGATTACGATATAGTAAATGCGTTACGGATAGTGAAATCACTATTCCATTCTGACCACCAATTACCGCCTACTTAGTACCCGGAGCCCGCCATGGATGCCTCTCTCCAAGCCACCTCTCCCCCTGCTGCCCCCCCGATACAACAACTGCATCACTATGCGTACCGGGCGCGGGATGCCGAAGAGACACGGCATTTTTATGAGGACATCCTGGGCTTGCCGCTGTACCACATCATCCAGAGCGACCATGTGCCCAGCACTGGCGAATATTGCCCTTACACCCACTTCTTCTTCCGACTACAAGACGGCTCGTTCATTGCCTTCTTTGACCTTGGCGACGACCAGGCGGCATTGCCGTCACCCAATACGCCGTCCTGGGTGAACCACGTGGCGTTTCGCGTCGACTCGGTGGCGCAACTCGAAGCCATGCGCGCGCGCCTGCAGGCCCATGGCGTCGACGTGATCGGCGTGACCGACCACCATATTTTCAAGAGCATCTACTTCTTCGACCCCAACGGCGTGCGACTCGAACTCTCGGCCGACGTCGCCACCGCGTCGCAGATGGAGCATGAAAGCATTGACACCCGCGCCAGACTGGACGCCTGGACCGCCCGCAAAGCACAATGGCGTCAGGAGCGGGCACAGGGCCTGGCCACCGGGGCTCTCAAACCCCAGCAAAATGACCGACCGGAAGTCTCCGCGCGGACTGCATCGTTGCAAGAAACAAGAGGACCCGCATGAGCGCATCGCCAACCAGCACCGCCGCCAAGCCCTACCAGCACTCGGCCTTCACCAACGACTATGAATTCGCAAAGGGCGGATATACGCTGCCAGAGTACCCGTTCGTCGCCCCATCCGAACTCACATCGGGCACAACGGTGCGTCATCCGATCGTGATCGTCGGTGCGGGTATCACCGGGCTGACGATGGCGTGCGCCCTGGCGCGCCAGGGCATCGCGGCCGTGGTGCTCGACGAAGACAACTCTGTCGGCGTGAAGGGTGCGTCCTCGCGCGGTATCTGCTACACGCAGAAATCGCTGGAGATATTTCACCGGCTCGGGATCTACGAGCGCATCGCGGCCAAAGGCATCCAGTGGAGCGTCGGGCGCACTTTCGCCGGCCATGACGAGGTGTATGCATTCGACCTGCGCCAGCAAAGCAGTTTCCAGCTGTCGGCCCAGCCACCATTCATCAACATCCAGCAGTTCTATATCGAGGGCTACTTGGTCGAGCGCATCTACGAGCTCGGCTGCGTGGATCTGCGCTGGGGCTCGCGTGTTGCCGGGTTCGAGCAACACGACGGATTCGCCACGTTGACGGTCGACACACCGGCCGGCAGCTACCAGATCGAGGCCGACCACATCATCGATGCCAGCGGTTCCCATACGCCGTTTCATCAATGGTGCGGCGCGACCGTGCAGGCGCGCCGCGGCGATGACCGCTGGTGTATCGCCGACGTGCGGTTCAAAAACCTGCCACCAACCGAGCGCCATACCTGGATCGAGGCGCCGTTCAACGACAACCGTGCGGTCTGGCAGCACCTGATGGCCGACGATGTCTGGCGCATCGACTACCAGATGGAACCTGACGCGGATCCAGCCAAGGCCAGCAGCGAGTCCGAGGTGCGCAAGCGGCTGCAGCGCCAGTTTGGAGCCGAGGTCGATTGCGACATCGTCTGGGTCGGGCCTTACGCCTACCGCAGCCAGTGCGTCGACACCCTGCATATCGGCAGTGTCTATTTCATGGGCGACACCGCCAAGATCGTCAGTCCGTTCGGCGCCCGCGGCGGCAACACCGGCGTCGCCGACGCTGACAACCTGGCCTGGAAGCTCGGCGCCGTGATGCGCGGCCGTGCCCCTGCGAAGTTGCTGGACAGCTACAACCACGAACGCCTCGAGGCGGCGCGGCAGAACGTGCAGGTAACCAACCGCACGGCGCGTTTCCTGCGTCCGGCAGAGGGTATGGAGCGGGTGTTTCGCACGGCTGTGATCAGCCTGGCCCGCCAATACCCGTTTGCGCGCCAATTGGTCAACACCGGGCGCATGGCGGTGGCCAACCCGTACAGCCAGTCGGCTGTCTGTGAAAAATCAGGCGGCCTGTCGGTGCAAAATGTGTACTTCCGCTGGCAGGACGGCAGCCAGGGCTGTGTCAACGACCTGACCCAGTGGGCTGACGGTCGGTTGCTACTGCTGGTGTTTGGCGACCAGTCGCTGCAGGCACGCCAGCGGCTGGTCCAGCTGAGCCGCAAGACGCCGGTACGCTGCGTGCAGGTGCTGGGCGCAGACAGCCGCACCCAGTCCCGCGAGACGGTGCGCGATCCGCAAGGGCACTTGCAGGGTGCTTGCCATGTATTTGGCCATGCCTGGGCGCTGGTGCGACCCGACGCCTACCTGGCGGCCACCGGCGAGGCCGTCGATGGTGCGCTGGTGCAGGCGATTGAACACGCGCTGGCCCTGGCCTGAAACCTCCGATCCGCACGACACACCATGAAAACCAATCTGAACCTGCAGGACGCGGACACCTTCTACGAACAACTGCTGGACGCCCACAGCGGACTGAACGCGGAGCAGTCCGAACTGCTCAACGCCCGTTTGATCCTGCTGCTGGCCAACCAGGTCGGCGATTCCCGCGTGCTGCAGGAGTGCCTTGTCGCGGCGCAACTGCCACAGGCCGCCACGGCGGGCTGACGCCCGACCCGCTGAGCGCGCCGGGCAAGCCCGGCAGCGCGTCCCCTAAAATCGGATCGTCCCGGATGCTCGTCCGGGTGCGACATCCACTGGGTTGCCGCATACCTGCCGGCGCGCCGCATGCGTGCGGGCATGACCACACCACCACACCATGACCGACGTTTTGCAGCAGCCCGGGCTCGAGAGCCTGCCCAAATCATTCGAACCCACCGCGCTGGAGGCCTTCTGGGGCCCCGAATGGGAGCGTCGCGGATATGCGGTGGCCGGAAGCCGGGGCACCGGCAAACCCGATACGAGCGCGGGCGCGTTCGCGATCCAGTTGCCGCCACCCAACGTGACTGGCACCTTGCACATGGGCCATGCGTTCAACCAGACCATCATGGACTCGCTAACACGTTACCACCGCATGCGCGGCGACAACACCGTGTGGGTTCCGGGAACTGACCATGCCGGCATCGCGACCCAGATCGTTGTCGAACGCCAACTGCGCGACCAGGGCATCAGCCGCCACGACATGGGGCCGACCCCGGCCGAAGCACGCAAGAACTTCGTGGCCCGGGTATGGGAGTGGAAGCAGAAATCGGGCAACACCATCACGACGCAAATGCGCCGCATGGGCGACAGTGTCGACTGGAGCCGCGAATACTTCACGATGGATGAGAAATTGTCCACCGTGGTCACCGACACCTTCGTGCGCCTGTACGAGCAAGGTCTGATCTACCGCGGCAAGCGGCTGGTCAACTGGGATCCGGTGCTCAAGACCGCGGTCAGTGACCTGGAGGTGGAAAGCGAAGAAGAAGACGGCTTCATGTGGCACATTCGCTACCCGTTCGCCGATGGGCCGCAGATGGTGGACGGGCAAATGCAGGACGGCCTGGTGGTCGCCACGACCCGCCCCGAGACCATGCTCGGTGACGTCGCCGTGATGGTGCACCCGGAAGATGCGCGCTACAGCCACCTGGTCGGCAAGCAGGTGCGGTTGCCGCTGTGCGACCGGACCATTGCGGTCATCGCCGACGACTACGTCGACCCGGCGTTCGGCACCGGTGTGGTCAAGGTCACGCCGGCGCATGACGTCAACGACTACGCTGTCGGCCAGCGCCACAAGTTGCCGATGATCGGCGTGTTGACCTTGGATGCAACGCTCAACGACGAGGCGCCCACGCCCTACCGCGGCCTGGACCGGTTTGTCGCGCGCAAGAAGGTCGTTGCCGACCTCGAAGCTCTGGGCGTGCTGGTCGAGATCAAAAAACACCGGTTGATGGTGCCGCGCTGCGCGCGTACCGGGCAGGTGATCGAGCCGATGCTGACCGACCAGTGGTTCGTCGCCATGACCAAGGTCAGCCCGACGGATCCAACAGGCAAGTCGATCGCGCAAAAGGCCATCGATGCGGTCGACAGCGGTGCGGTGCGGTTCGTACCCGAGAACTGGGTCAACACCTACAACCAGTGGATGGGCAACATCCAGGACTGGTGCATCAGCCGCCAGTTGTGGTGGGGGCATCAGATTCCGGCCTGGTACGGCGACAACGGCGAACTGTTCGTCGCCCGGGACGAGGCCGGCGCGCGCGTTGCGGCCGAGGCGGCAGGCTACAGCGGCAATCTCAAACGTGACGACGACGTGCTCGACACCTGGTACTCGTCGGCCCTGGTGCCGTTCTCGACCATGGGTTGGCCCGCGGCAGTCGACAGCACATCCACCGCACCGGCGGCGCAACCCTCCGACTACGACTTGTACCTGCCCTCCACGGTGCTGGTGACCGGCTACGACATCATCTTCTTCTGGGTTGCCCGGATGATCATGATGACGACGCACTTCACCGGCCGAGTGCCATTCCGCGACGTCTACATCCATGGTCTGGTGCGCGACGCTCATGGCCAGAAGATGAGCAAGTCCGAGGGCAATGTGCTGGACCCGGTGGACCTGATCGACGGCATCACGCTCGAGCCGCTGCTGACCAAGCGCTCCGAAGGCCTGCGCAAGCCCGAAACCGCGCCCACGGTACGCAAAAACACGCAAAAAGAGTTCCCCGACGGCATTCCCGCCTTCGGTGCCGATGCCTTGCGCTTCACGTTCGCGGCCCTTGCCACGCTGGGTCGCAACATCAACTTCGACACCAAACGCTGCGAGGGTTACCGCAACTTCTGCAACAAGCTCTGGAACGCAACCCGCTTCGTGCTGATGAACTGCGAGGGCCAGGACTGCGGCCTGAAGGACCACACCGCTGCGCAATGCGAGCCGGGCGGCGAACAAGCCGCCTACCTGGCGTTCAGCCAGAGCGACCGCTGGATCACCTCGGTGCTGCAACAGGTCGAGGCCGACATTGCCAAAGGTTTCGAGGGCTACCGCCTCGACAACGTCGCCAACACCCTGTACCAGTTCGTCTGGGACGAGTTCTGCGACTGGTACCTGGAAATCGCCAAGGTTCAGATCAACACCGGTAACGACGCGCAAAAGCGCGCCACCCGGCGTACGCTGATCCGGGTGCTGGAGACCATCTTGCGGCTCGCGCATCCGTTGATCCCGTTCATCACCGAGGAGCTCTGGCAGAAAGTAGCGCCAGTCGCCGGTCGCGCGGGCCCATCGGTGAGTATTGCCGCTTACCCGGTGAGCCAGCCCGAACGCATCGATCCGGCCGCCATCGCGTATGTGGCCAAACTCAAGTCGCTGGTCGATGCCTGCCGCAACCTGCGTGGCGAGATGGGTGTGTCGCCGGCAACCCGATTGCCGTTGTTCGTGCTGGCCGGCGACGCCGACGAAGCGCAGTTCCAGCGTACGTCGGCCCCGGTGCTGCAGGCATTGGCCAAGCTCAGCGAGGTGCGGGTGTTCGAGGACGAGGCCGGCTGGGCCGCAGACGCTGAGGCAGCGCCGGTGGCCGTGGTCGGTGCCGCACGGGTATGCCTTTACATGGAGGTCGACGTGGTTGCAGAAAAGGCACGCCTGAGCAAGGAGGCAACCCGCATCGCGGGCGAGATTGTCAAGGCCAACGGCAAGTTGTCGAACGAGGCCTTTGTGGCCAAAGCGCCTGCCGCCGTGATAGAGCAAGAGCGTAAGCGGGTGGCTGACTTCGAGGCCACGCTGACCAAGCTGAACGAACAGTTGGCGCGGCTGGGTTAATCAGACCGCGTCAATGGGATCAAGCCGGGCAGACTGCCTGAGCTTGACCGGAACCCCGACAACGTCCCGCGCATCGGAGGTCTCCGGGGCCGCTAGCGCGTCAGCGCCGGCGCATCAGGTGCACGAACTCGGCCCCTTCGGTCTGCTGTTCAACCAGTTCGTTGCCCGTTTGCTTGGCGAAGGCCTGGAAATCGCGCACCGAACCGGCGTCGGTCGAGATCACCCGCACGGTCTGGCCGCTTTGCAGGCCACTGAGGGCTTTTTTCGCTTTCAGTATCGGCAGCGGACAATTCAGGCCGCGGGCGTCGACTTCAATATCAGCAGCTTGCATCGTGTCTCCAGTGAATGATCATAAGGATTCTAAGCACTCAGGCCCGCGCGCCTGTTCGCCACACAGCACGTGGACCGGGTGGGCGGCAGCAACTGTCCGCCGGGTGATGCCAGTCGGGTTCAGCGCTTGGTCCATTCGACAAACTTCGGCTGATAACCGCGCGAGGTCAACCATTCGGCCAACGCGTAACCCGTACCTGCTGGCCAGCACATCACATCCTCGTGGCGGTACAGCTTGTAATCCACCAGTTCAGGCGACAGTCGCACGGTGCCTCTACAGACCGCATGATAGGCGATGATGATCTGGTTCATGCGTTGAAAGTCATACACGCCGATGAGCCCTAGAGAGACGGTCTGCAGGTCCGTCTCTTCCTTGATCTCACGGGTGATGCCCTCTTGCGGGGTCTCCCCCGCCTCCATAAATCCGGTGATCAACGCATAGGCCTTGGCGGTCCAGGCCGCGTTGCGCGCCAGCAGCACCTTGCCCTCGTATTCGATCACCGCGGCCAGCACCGGGGTCGGGTTATTCCAATGGGTGAAGCCGCAGGCCACGCAGCGCAGGCGCTCCTTGTCAACTCCGTCTTCCAGCTTGGAAATGAAGGTCAGTTCGGTCGCGCATTGCGGGCAAAAACGGAAAGGCTGTGTCATAGCGGATCAGGCCGGAAACACGCCGGTGGACAGGTAACGGTCGCCGCGGTCGCACACCACGAAGACGATCGTCGCGTTCTTCTCGCGTGCACTGATCTGCTGCGCCACCCAGCAGGCGCCAGCGGCAGAAGGCCCGGCGAAGATGCCCTCTTCGCGGGCCATGCGTCGGCACATTTCCTCGGCATCGGCCTGGCTCACATACACCAGTTCATCGACCGTGGTCGGGTCGTAAATCTTGGGCAGGTATTCCTGCGGCCATTTGCGGATGCCCGGAATCCGCGAGCCTTCGGATGGCTGCGCGCCGATGATCTTCACGGCTGGGTTTTTTCCCTTCAGGAACCGTGACACACCGGTAATTGTGCCGGTCGTACCCATCGCGCTGACGAAATGGGTGATCCCGCCTTGCGTATCGGCCCAGATCTCCGGGCCGGTGTTCTCGTAATGCGCCCGCGGGTTGTCTGCATTGGCAAACTGGTCGAGTACCACGCCTTTGCCACTGCGTTGCATCTGCTCGGCCAGGTCGCGCGCGTACTCCATGCCGCCACTCTTGGGCGTCAAAATGAGTTCGGCGCCATAGGCCTTCATCGTCTGCACCCGCTCGATCGACAGGTCCTCCGGCATGATCAACACCATGTGGTAACCCTTGATGGCCGCGGCCATCGCCAGCGCAATGCCGGTATTGCCCGACGTGGCCTCGATTAGCGTGTCACCGGGCTTGATGTCGCCGCGTTCCTGGGCCCGCTGGATCATCGATACGGCGGGCCGGTCCTTGACCGAACCGGCCGGATTATTGCCCTCGAGTTTGCCAAGCACAACGTTACCGCGGGCCTCGTTTTGGGCAGCGCCGATGCGCTGCAATACAACCAACGGTGTTTTGCCGATGGTGTCTTCAATGGTGGGGTATTTCATGCCTCGCACTGTGCCATAATTTCGTTCTTGATTTGACTCCAATGCCGGAGTGGTGAAATTGGTAGACGCACGGGACTCAAAATCCCGCGGGGTAAAACCCGTGCCGGTTCGATTCCGGCCTCCGGCACCACAGGTTCCCCCTGAAAACCACGCGAAACCACGCACCACGCGGGTCTCGGCGTGTTTTAAGGCGCGGCGACAAGCATATGGTTTTCCCATTTCAGTTATGGAACGGGAAGCGTCTATGTCGCACACCCCAAAACCTCCCCGGGCCCCTCTCCATGGCCTTGATAACGGCCTACGGCGACGCATGGGGCGCACAGGTGTACGTCAAGGGTCAGCGAGACAGCGAGACATTCGCCGCCACCGCCGCCAAGCGTTACACGCAGTTCGTCAGCAGCAAGACGGCGGGCGGATCTTGGGAAAAGCTACGTATCGGGACGATGGCCGTGGTCCAGCGCACAGCGACTTGGAAACGTCACCTAAGCCGCAGGTCAACGCAGGCTTGGGTTGCGTCATTACCGGATCGACCAGCCACCAGACCGCGCAGTGTTGCGCAAATAAGCGCTCGGCACGAACGAAACCGATAGACTTTGATGCAGACGGCATTGCCATGATCGCCAGCAACACCACCATTGCGCGGATGCAGCTCAGGACAGGGCGTCGGGCCAAAGCGGTCTGCGCTAAGGGTCCGACACCCAGCGCGCTCAGCGCGCGGTGTAGCCGCCGTCGATCACCAACTCGCTTCCGGTCACCCAGCGCGCCTGATCGGAGGCCAGATAGACGACCCCCCAGGCAATGTCGTCCGGATGGCCGGTGCCCCCCAGCGGATGCAGTGCGTCCAAAGAAGCCTTGGCCTCGTCATGTTTCCAGCCGGCTTCCTTGACGTAGCGATCGACCAGCGCCGTGAAAATGAAGCCCGGGTGGACCGAATTAACACGAATCTTGTCGGGGGCAAAGGTCAGTGCATCGTTCTTCGACATCGTGCGCACTGCGCCCTTTGACGCGTGATACGGAGGAATGTCAGCGCCGCCGACGATGCCGTAGATCGACGAGATATTGATGATTGATCCGCCACCGGCCTTGCGCATCGGCGCTATGGCATGCTTGGTGCACAGAAAGACAGCGGTTGTGTTGACTGCCATCACTGCTTCCCACTCGCTCAGTTCGAGCTGATCGGTCGGCTTGTTGACGCCTTCGATGCCGGCGTTGTTGACCAGCACATCGAGCCGACCGAACTGGTCGACCGCGGCCTGGACGGCGGCCTTTACTTGCGCCTCGCTGGTCACATCGCACGCATGAAACGCGGCCTTGTGGCCGGCAGACTGGAGCTTTTTGGTCACTTCAAGCCCGCGATCGTCGCGGTCGACAATGAGCACCGCGCTGCCTTCTTCGCACATGCGCTGTGCAATCGCTGCGCCAAGACCATTGGCCCCGCCGGTGATCAATGCAACCTTGCTCTGAAGTCTGGACATCTCAATCTCCCTGGATATGTTCGCGTTGAACGATCCGCGGACTATGCCATTGAACCGGAACGGACTATTGAGCCGGCGCAACGCTTCGTTGACTTCGCGCCGGACGCGGCGGTCACAATTTGAAACTCCGCTCTGGGGTGGTCGAAATGCGTATCGAATCCACGTCGACATCGGCTAAGGTGCACGCATGAACACTGCTACGCGCAGTCTGCAAGACTTTTTCAAGGATCCGCGCCACGCGCGATCGGCACGGGTGGGCGGCATCGCCCTGTCCATCGTGCTGCTTGCAGCGCTGGTCTGGGTCGCCTGGGCGCAGGGCGGCACACAACTCGACAGGCCGATGGGTCAGGCGCTAGCCGGCTCGGCGGTGGCGGCGCTAGCCACCGCGGTGGGGGCGCTGCCGGCCCTGTTCGTGCGCAGCATCTCGGCACGCTGGGAAGCCGTCATGCTCGGTTTCGGCGCCGGCGTGATGGTAGCGGCCGCATGCTTTTCGCTGATCTTGCCAGGCATCGACGCAGGAGTCGTGATGCTCGGCAGCAAACTGGCAGGTGTCCTGACCGTTGCTGCGGGGCTGCTGCTGGGTGCACTGTGCCTATTGTTCGCCGACAAGCTGGTGCCGCACGAGCACCCCGCCGCCGGACGCCATGGTCCCGGCTGGATGCAACTGCGCCGGGTCTGGCTGATGGTGTTCGCCATCGCGCTGCACAACTTCCCCGAAGGCATGGCGATCGGGGTCGGCTTTGCCGGCGGCGATCCGTCGGTGGGAATCCCGCTGGCGGCGGCGATTGCGATCCAGGATGTGCCCGAAGGCCTGGTGGTGGCCGTGGCGCTGCGCACGGTGGCTTACTCTCCCTGGAAAGCTACGCTCGCCGGGGCACTCACGGGGCTGGCCGAGCCGATCGGTGCGATCGTCGGCGTCGCCCTCAGCTCGGGCTTTGCGCCGCTCTATCCACTCGGGCTCGGGTTCGCTGCCGGCGCCATGATCTGGGTGGTCTCGCACGAGATCATCCCCGAAACCCACCGCAAGGGCCACGAGCAGGCCGCCTCGCTGGGCCTGATCGGCGGCTTCATCGTGATGATGCTGCTCGATACCGCGCTGGGATAGTCTCCCTGATGCCGCACGACGATCGGGCCCGCGGGGCTCGGTCTGCAATCTGGTGCGGCCGAAACGCAGGCCGTGCGCGCCGCCTTGTTCATTCACCGAATGGCGTGCTGCTCGCAATGGCCTACCATCCGTCGGCCATGGACTCACCCATGCGGACGCTGCGCCGGGGCGCGGAGGCGTCACCGCGTCGTACCAGACCGTCGCGATGCTGCCGACGATGGTGCCACCGACCAGGGTTATCACGAATGGTCCACTGGCCGACTCGAAGACACAGATCATCCGCTCGTTGCGCGTGAACAGCCCGGAGATGCCGCGCACCGTGGACGGATTGACCGAAAACAAGTCTCCCGGGACATGGATCATGCACAGCAGGCGCCCGGCGCAGACAAACGCCATTGCAGTGGCCCGCGTCTGGCGTTCCCACGGGCTTAAGCCGCACCGCGTCAAATCGTTCAAGCTGTCCAATGACCCGAAGTTCATGGAGAAGCTGGAGGACATCGTGGGCCTGTACCTCAATCCTACCGAGCACGCCTTGGTGCTTTGCTGCGACGAAAAGACACAGATCCAGACGCTTGACCGTACGCAGCCGGACCTGCCTTTGAAGCGCGGGCGGGCCAGGACGATGACACACGAGCGCGTCGTGGCTCAATATGGTCGAGCGATTCTTCCGCGACATCACCGACACGCGAATGCGCAGGGGCGTGCTCACCAGCGTGCCCGAGTTGGAGCTGGCCATCAACGAAACCTCGCCAGCGGCGATCGCCAATCCGGTCACGATCCAGCAGTGGAGCGGACAGATCGGCGTGTCGGTGCCAAGCACCGAGGCGGCCATTGCGGACGACGACGGCGGCCCGATCGCGCTGGGTGAGGTGAGCGAGATCTGCCTGCGCGGACCGCAGGTGGTGAAGAGCTACTGGAACTTGCCTGGGGAACCCGCCAAGGTTTTCACGCCCAACGGTTGGCTTCGCACTGGCGACATGGGTGTTATGGACGAGCGCGGCAGCATCCGCATCACCGACCGCAAGAAAGACATGATCGTGGTCTCCGGCTTCAAGGTCTTCCCGAACGAAGTCGAGGACGTGCTGACGCAGCACCCCGATGTGCTCGAGGCGGCGGCGATCGGCATCAAGGATGAGCGTGCGGGCGAGGCGGTCAAGGCGATTGTTGTGCCCGGCTCGTCGACGTTGACCAAAAACGATGTGATCGCGCACTGCAAACGTCACCTGACCGCTTACAAAGTACCGCGCATCGTGGAGTTCCGCTGCGAGCCCTGCCCAAGAGCAACATCGGCAAGATCCTGCGCCGCGTGCTGCGCGATGCAGCGGCCGCGAGCCCGACAGCGTCGGCAGCTAGACATCATCGCGCACGGCACATGACCGGCCGAGCGACATCGTTAGAACCATCGCATGCCCGCTTGGACGATCTGACCCTTGCTGGAGGAAATTCCTGTGAGAATCCGGCAGGACTGACTGTCGGAGTCGTACTGTGCGCCACCGGCGCGACTGTCCGTCAAGTGTTGGCGCAGGTGACGTCGACGATGCGGCTGCTGGTTGTGTTCGGCGATGCGGCATTCCAGCTCATCGGCCCATGTTCGGAGTGAACCGCCTTGCCCTTGCCCATGTGGCGCGTGTGGTCCGACGAAAAGACCCTGCGCACTCTGCGCCCCACGCAATCGATTTCAATCTGGTCCTTGGACGACATCACCAGCATCGCCTGACCGAGTTGCATCGCCCTGTGGTCGCGCAGCACCCAGATCATCACGTTGTCGCCCACCCGCGGAGACTTGACCGAATCGACATAAAAAATCGACTGCTGGCTGGTCGCCACGCGCACCCAGTCCGCCTGGGCCGCCACGACGCCGGTGGCGAGCAACACCGCCACAAGCGTGTTGCGGTTTGCTGTATCTCGTGCGGGAGATCGCATCTATCGTTACCTTTATTGTGAATACGCTGTCATGCTCGCGCAAATTACAACCGGCACCTTGACACAGAACAGACCATTGCGCCTGGCGGTGGCAAACGTGAAATAGTCTGCATGGCGCGGCATTCGTCGCTCAGGTGTGCTGCAGGCCATCGCGCACCGTCGGGTAGCGCAACACCAGCTTCAGTTCGCGCTTGAATCGCGTGTTGTCCATCTGCCGCGACTCGGCCATGAAACTGAGCAACCCCAGCGGCAGCTCGGTCTTGGCCCCGTCACGCGCAATACGAGGCGGTCGCGGCAGGCCGTACAGGTCGGCGGCCAGGTCAAAGTAGTCGCCCATCTTCAGTCGCGTGTCGTCATTCACGTTGTAGACCCTTTGCGCACGGCCGCGCCACAGCGCAGATATGCAGGCACGCGCCAGGTCATCCGCATGGATATGGTTGGTGAAAACATCGTCCTGCGCGCGCAGCACCGCCGTTCCCGCCAGTAATCGCTTGCGCGGCGTGCCGCCGACACGATCCTCGGCATAAATGCCTGGAACGCGCAGAATCGCGGCGCGCATCCCGGCCGAACGGCCAAGAAAGCGGATCGCCGTTTCAGCGTCAAACCGCCGAAGCGCACGCTGTGTGTCCGGACGGGGCAGGCGCGTCTCAGACACGACGGCACCCTGACAATCGCCGTACACGCCGCTGGTGGAGGCGTACACCAATGCCTGCGGCACGGGACGCAACCGCAATGCCCGAACCAGCGCCCGCGTACGGGTATCGATCCAGCCATCCGCGGGTGGCGGAGCCAGATGCAACACGCGATCGGACAAACCGGCGATGCGACGCAGGCTGTGCGGCTGGTCCAGGTCGCCACGCACAACGCGCGCGCCCAGGGCGTGCAAGGCCTCGCTGCGGTTGCCCGTGGAGCTGAGCACTGTCAGCTGCACACGCCCCTGCAGGCGCTGGGCAACACGCAGGCCAATGTCGCCACAACCGACGATCAGCAGACGTTGGCGGCGAAAGCGCGACGGCAAGGCGCCCAGGGGGTTTTGGTTTGAAGGCAAAATCGCAGGTGCAATAGTTTGATACTTCCCGAGGATACCCAACTGATGACCTTCCAGATCTCGATCCTGCCCAGTGGGCGCACTTTCACCGTCAACCCGGGAGAAGCCATGCTCGGCGCCGGCATCCGCCAGGGCATCGGCCTTCCCTACGGATGCAAGGATGGCGCCTGCGGCTCATGCAAGTGCAAGAAGCTCGAGGGGACGGTGGTGCATGGCCTGCACCAGAGCAAGGCGCTGAGCGACGAAGAAGAGGCCAACGGATATGTGCTGACGTGTTGTGGCGTACCGCAAAGCGATGTGGTGCTCGAATCGCGCCAAGTCACCGAGGCGGGCGCATTTCCGATCCGCAAGATGCCAGCGCGGATCAGCACGCTGGAGCGGATCTCGCACGACGTCATGGTGATCCGGCTGCAGTTGCCGGCCAACGACCCGTTCGTCTACCACGCCGGGCAATACGTCGAGTTCATCCTGCGCGATGGCAGTCGGCGCAGCTACTCCATGGGCAATGCGCCGCACAACGGCCCGGGCGCAGAACTGCACATCCGTCACATGCCCGGCGGCAAGTTCACCGACCATGTGTTTGGTGCGATGAAGGAAAAGGAGATCCAGCGCATCGAAGGTCCGTTCGGCAGCTTCTATCTGCGCGAAGACTCCGACAAACCCATGGTGCTGCTGGCCTCGGGAACCGGATTTGCACCGATCAAGGCACTGATCGAGCACATGCAATTCCAGCGCATCACACGTCCTGCGACCTTGTATTGGGGTGGCCGCCGGCCCGAAGACCTGTATATGGACGCGTGGGTCCGGGACAAACTCAAGGAAATGCCCAACCTGCACTATGTGCCGGTGATTTCCAACGCCACGCCGGAAGATGCGTGGACCGGGCGTAACGGCTTCGTGCACAAGGCCGTTCTGGAGGATTTTCCGGATCTCTCCGGCTATCAGGTCTATGCCTGCGGCGCACCGATCGTGATCGATTCCGCACGCCTGGAGTACAGCGACGTGGCAGGCCTGCCGGAAGAGGAGTACTACGCGGATTCCTTTATTACCGAGGCCGACAAAGCGCACGATTGATGCGGTCGCGGGGGGCCAAACGGCTGCCGGACGGGCGACAAATCGGCCTGAACCTTGGTGCACAATACCGCCCATGAAAAAATCCCTGCCCCGATTCCCAGCCCTTGCCGCCATGGCCGCTCTGGCGACCTCCCTGATCCTGGCTCCGGCCAGCGTTTCAGCCCAGTCCAAGACGATTCGCATCGTAGTGCCTTATGGCCCTGGCGGTCCGATTGACGTAACGGCGCGTCTGCTGGCCGAACGTGTCAAGGACAGCCTGGGCACCGTCATCATTGAAAACAAACCTGGTGGCGGCGGCAATATCGGCGTGGACGTGGTCGCCAAGTCCGTGCCGGACGGCACCACGATCGGCATCGCGGCCGTCGCCACGCACGCCATCAACCCTTGGCTCTACAGCAAGATGCCGTTCGATGCGGCCAGGGATTTCGCACCCATAACGCAAATGGTTCGGGTCCCCAATGTACTGGTGGTCAACGCCGACACCGCCCAGCGCCTGGCGATCAACACGCTGGCCGACCTGATCAAATACGCCAAGGCCAATCCGGGCAAACTCAACTACGGCTCGGGTGGCAACGGAAGCGGCGGTCACCTGGCCGGAGAGATGTTCAAGGCTCAGGCCAACATCTTCGCCGTGCACATTCCGTACAACGGCGGCAACCCGGCGCAACTCGCGCTGCTGTCGGGTCAGGTCGACTTCAACTTCGACAACCTGGCAACCGCCTCAGCCAACATCAAGTCGGGAAAACTCAAGGCTCTGGCGGTCACGACGGCCAAACGCAGCGCGGTGCTGCCCGACTTACCCGCAGTGGCCGAGACACTGCCCGGCTTTGAAGTCGACACCTGGTGGGGTCTGGTGGTGCCTGCTGCCACGCCCAAGGACGTGGTGGCCAAGCTCAATCAGGCGTTTGTCGCCGCATTGAACACACCGGAAACGAAGAGCCGTTTTGCCACCCTCATGGCCGAACCCGTGCCCACGACACCAGAGCAGTTCGGCGCCTTGATGACCGCTGAACGCGCCAAATACGAGAAGGTCGTCAAGGCCTCAGGCGCCAAGGTCGACTGACGACGACCCACCTCGACTGCTGCCACGGGCGGTATCGGGCATGCCCGTCGACTGGCCGGCAAACGACAGGTCAATGCGGTTGCGACCATCTTTGTGCAGATAACGAAACGCATCGGCCATGCGAAAAACTATCAGTAGCCCCAAGCCGCCGGCCGGACGCTGCTCCATCGGGCTCGCCGTGCGCCGCAGCGCCTCGTCGATCTTGGCCATCGGGTCAAACGGCCCTAAGGCATCTTCATAGCGCAAGTTCAACATGTTGTCCTGCCCGCGCGCCGAAAGCCAGATGGTGGCAGGGGGCATGGCCAATGCCTTGCCATGCACGATGGAGTTGGTGAGCAGTTCTTCCAGTGCCGTTTCAGCCCGCAGCAAAGCAGTTGGCTCGAACAATGCCGGGGCTGTCGATTGCAGCAGCACGACCATCGCCCCCAGGGACTCCAGGCGAGCAGGAAAGCTGTATAGTGTCGCAGCATGCATCTGTTCAGGATTAGAACAGCCATTCGAAGGGAGATCAATTGGACCCCTGGAATTACGTCACTATTGTGGCTGCCATGTTGCTCGCCAGCCAAGCGGCACAGGCTGCCGACGAGGCTGGCACGATCAAGGTCAGCAACGGACAAGTATCGGTGCAGCGCGACGCGCAGCAATTGCCTGCCACTGTCGGCACCCGCATCTTCACCAATGACCGGGTCGTCACCGGCGCCGATGGTTCCGTCGGTATTACCTTGCGTGACAACACATTGCTCTCGGCGGGCCCCAACTCCGCGCTCGACCTGAACAAGTTCAGCTTCGACAGCACGACCCACGCCGGCACGATCGACGCGACGGTGCGTCGCGGCACCTTGTCGGTGATCTCCGGCAAGATCGCCAAAGCCACGCCCGAGGGCGTGCGCTTTTCTGCACCTGGTATGACTCTGGGTGTCCGCGGCACGAGTTTTTTAATCGACGCCGGCCAATAGGTCTTACGGTATGCTTTTGTTCGCCGCCGGACTTGTTGGCATCCTGTACCTCGGTTTGACGGCCCAACCGACCAGCACAGTGGTTCTGCTGCCCGATGCCGAAGGCCGCACCGGCGCCGTCGAGTTGCATACACCTGATGCAAGCCAGTCATTGAACACGCCGTTTGCCAGCGCCAGCAGTAATGCGCGCGGCGCGTTTGTCGTGCAGATCGAAAATGCGGACCAGGTTCGTCAACGGTACGCGCAGACCCTGGCGGCCCGCCCCAACCCGCCGGTATCGTTCATGCTGGTGTTCGAGTTCGGATCGGCGGTCGACATTGCGCCGACCTTCAAGCCGGTGCTCGCGCAATTGCTGGCCGCCGTGGCGACCTACCCGGCGCCGGAGATCACGGTCATCGGCCATACAGACACGGTCGGATCGCGCAAAGACAACGATGCTCTTGCAATCCAGCGCGCCGGGACCGTTCGCGACATGCTGGTCGAGGCCGGGGTGGACCCATCCTTGATCGCGATCGCCGGTCGCGGTGAACGCGAGCCAGCAGTGCCCACGGCAGACGAAGTACCACTGGCGGATAACCGGCGCGTCGAGATCAACCTGCGCTGAACCGCTGCCGCGTCAGGCCCCGTCAGTGCGCCGCAACGGGTGCGGAGGTCGGCCCCATCCACTGCACAACCACGACCGCCATGTCGTCAGAGGCCTCCGCACCGGACACGAACCGCGCCACGTCCTCGCGCAATATGCGCAAGACTGCGTCGGCGGCGTCGTGCGCACCCACTGTCGCCAGCGCGCTGCGCACGCGTGTATTGCCATACAGGTCGCCTGCTGCGTTGGCCGCCTCCGAGATGCCGTCGGTCACCAGGCACAACCGGTCACCCGGCGCCAGTTGCAGCCGCTGCACCGGGTAGGCGAAATTCTCCAGCACGCACAGCGGCGGACCGCCCTCCTGCTGTGTAGCCTGCATTTGCTGCGGCTCCTGCTGTCCAGCGAGCCGCCAAGGCGCATCATGGCCGGCGTTGACGAGTTCGAGTTCGCCGGACTCCACGTCCAGCACGCCGAGCAGCATGGTCACGAACTGCGTCTCGACGTTGCCGCGTGACAAGTCCAGGTTGGCTGCCGTCACGATATCGCCGGGTCCACCCGGCAAGCGCATGGCAAAGCTGCGTGACAGGGTCTTGGTAACCGCCATGAACAGGCTGGCCGGAACCCCCTTGCCCGACACGTCACCGATCAGAAAACACAATCGGCGCGCGTCGATCATGAAGAAGTCATACAGGTCACCACCCACTTCACGCGCCGGCTCGATCAACGCGCTGACGGCAAACCGCTGTTCCTGCGGGAAAGCAGTCCTGGCGTCGGGCAAGGAGCCAAGTTGTATCCTGCGCGCGGCCTCCATCTCGCCCGCCATCCGTGCAGCCTCATCGCGCAATGCATGTTCAATCGCTGCGAGGCGGCGGTTGTCGCGCTGCACCTCGAGCGTAGAGCTGGAAACCAGACTGCCCAGCACAGCGGCAAACGCGATCGACATGCCCGCGCCGTCGAACAACGCGCCGACGAAATGAAACAGCCAGAAGCCACAGCCGAACAAAACCACGCAGCCGCTGGCAACCCACCACCCGACACGCCGCGGACGGCGGTCTCCACCGGCCCCGGTCCGCGCCAGCGCCAGCGGCACGACCACAATGATCAAGCCGCCCAGCCCCAGCAGCAACCCGATCTCCGCGAACGGCATCCACCAGGAACGCAACAACAACCGGCGATCGAGCATGCTCTCGATCAACTGGGCCTGGATCTCGATGCCCGGCACGTTTTCGCCCAGCGGTGTCACCCGGCGGTCGGTCAAGCCCGAGCCGGTCAATCCGATCAGCACCAGCTTGTTGTGCAAGGCGTCTGCTACCACTCGCCCCGCCAGCAGGTCCAGCGCCGAGATGTTGCGAAACACGCCTTGCGCCTCGGGGGCGTAGTGCAACCATATGTCGCCGCTCGACTGGGTAGGTACCGTCAGCTCGGCCACGGAGAGCGAACGCACGCCATGGCGGTCCACGGTGATGTCGATCGCCGGGCTGCCACTGGCAACCCGCAACATCTCCATCGCCAGTGACGGCGTCGGGACCTGCCCTACCGCGGCAGCAAGGGGTATGCGGCGCACCACGGCCCGCTCCTGCACGGATACCAGCGCCTGGCCATGGGCAGCCGCCTGCAGTTGCGGCAGGCTCGCCACTACATACGGGTATTGCGCCAGGTACGGTACGGCGTCCTCCCCGTGAACCCGCATAGGCGTGATCTGCAATCCCTCCGACGTACTGTAGGTCGCCTGCCTGAAGCCAGCGGCGCCGAGCACCGTGGGCGCGTTGCGCAACGATTGTGCCAGCCGCGCGTCATGCGATGGCAACAGGCTGAGTGCGCCTGCCAGTGCCACTTGCTCCGGCGCCAGCCGCGCCGCCACCCGCTCCGGGGATGTCTGGTCCGCCTCCGGCATGAAGATGTCGAGCCCGATCGCAACCGGCCCGTAACTTGCAATTGCGTCGATCAAGTCCGCCAACTGCGTACGCGGCCACGGCCACTGACCGATCGTCCGAAGACTGTTTTCATCAATGACCACCACCGCCACGGTCTGCGCCTTGCGTTGCCGCGGCATGACGCGCTGGTAGACGTCGAACATCAGCTGCTGTACGCTTGCCGCCGGCAACCCGATCCACCAGAGCCAGGTATCGACTCCGTCGCCAGTGTGTTCCCGCGTGGAGCGCAAGGTGTTGGCCACTATCAGGACAGCGAACAAAAGCAGCACTGCCAGAGCAGCCGCGCGTCCGCGCCCGAACAGGAAAATCCGGCCAAACCCCGTCTCGTCGGCCTCGCGCATCAACCCAGTCTCACGCTCACAGACTCAGCTCAAGACCGTCCCAGGCCGAGAGCACGTCCAGCGCGTGGCCGTCGCGGGTGATCTCTTCAAAGCGTCGCGTCTGGTCAAGAATATCGGCGATCTGCGTGTCGCTGTAGACCGGCTCATGGTGAAACATGACCAGGCGCTTGACCTTTGCTGCCTGGCACAACTCGACGCCGACGATATTGCTGGAATGGCCCCAGTCGGCCTTGACGGAGATTGCATCGGCCAGCGAATACATCGCATCGAAGACAACCACGTCGGCACGATCGAAGAATTCGATGAAGCCCAGGCGCTCCTGTTCGTCCTCCAACCGGTGTTCGGAGTCCGTCGAGTAAACGATGCTCTTGCCACCGCGCTCGAAGCGCCAGCCATACGAACCACCGGCATGGCGCTGTGCATGGGCAATCACCCGGGTGCCGTCGACCTCGATCGCTTGCCCTGGCGTCACGGTGTCGAATGAAATGTCCGCCGAAAAGTAATCGAAACGAACCGGGAACGACGGCTCGGCCTGCTGGCGCCGCAACGCGAACTCCGCATGGGGATGGCAGCTGTGGATAACGATGCGATTGCCCGGAATATAGACTGGCGTGAAAAATGGCAGGCCCATGATGTGATCCCAATGCAGATGGGACAAGAACACATGGTAGGTCTGCGGCACTCCGGCACCTTGTTGTGCCAACAGGTACTGACCCAAAGGCCGGACCCCGGTGCCCAGGTCCAGGATCACGTGCTCCTTGCCGCCGGTCTCGATCTGCACGCAGCTGGAGTGGCCACCAAAGGTTCCCGCCACGTCGAAGCCAAGGCCATCGACATAGGATTCGATCGCCGCCGGCTGACGCAGGTCGACCCCCGCTGCACCTTGCAAGGCCCGCACGATCTTGGCGCGCACATCGGGTGCGGTCAGCGATACCGGGATGGAGCCGCGTGTGCCCCAGCAGCGCAGCTTCATTCGTCCAACCCGGCCACGGCGGCTGCAACATCGGAATACACCGACAGCACCAAATTGAAATGGCTGACCTGGAACACCTCGGTCACGATGGGTGTCAGCGCCGCGACGGCAATGCGCCCGTTCTGCGCCTTGACCTGCCTGGCGGCCAGTAGCAATACCCGCAAGCCGACACTACTGATATAGGCGACACCGGAGAAATCCAGCACCAATGGCGAGCCTTCGGGGGTGCAGGCGGTCAGACGCGGCGCCAGTGCGATCTCGAATTCCTTCGCGCGCGAATGATCGAGCCTCCCGCGCACCTGCAAGACCCTCGTCGCACCTACATTGCCATCAGACACTTCCATGCGAACCCCACGATGATGGAACCGGAATCCAGTATAGCCACGGTACGCCGCCGACCCCGCTCCACCGGAGATGCCTGGTGCCGTGCAGGCCGTTTATAGTTGTGACTTGTTCACCTGTACACCATCGACACCATGAAAACCAAAGCCGCTGTTGCCTGGAAAGCCGGAGCCCCCCTGACCATCGAGACTGTCGACCTGCAAGGTCCGAAGTTCGGCGAAGTGCTGGTCGAGATCAAAGCCACCGGCATTTGCCATACCGACTACTACACGCTGTCGGGAGCAGATCCGGAAGGTCTCTTTCCCGCCATCCTGGGCCATGAAGGCGCGGGCATCGTAGTCGATGTCGGGCCCGGCGTGACCGGCCTCAAAAAGGGCGACCATGTGATTCCGCTGTACACGCCGGAATGCCGCCATTGCAAGTTTTGCCTGTCACGCAAGACCAACCTGTGCCAGCTGATTCGCGGCACCCAGGGCAAGGGCTTGATGCCCGACGCCAGCAGCCGCTTCAGCCTGGACGGAAAGCCGATCCTGCATTACATGGGCACCTCGACATTCAGCAACTACACCGTCGTACCCGAAATCGCGCTGGCCAAGATCCGGGAGGACGCGCCCTTTGACAAGGTCTGCTATATCGGCTGCGGCGTGACCACCGGCATCGGCGCAGTGCTGTTCACGGCCAAGGTGGAGGCCGGCGCCAACGTCGTGGTATTCGGACTTGGCGGAATCGGCCTCAATGTCATCCAGGGAGCGAAGATGGTGGGCGCCGACAAGATCATCGGCGTGGACATCAACCCGGCGCGTCAGGAGATGGCGCGCAAGTTCGGCATGACCCACTTCATCAACCCGAAAGAGCTGGAGGCTGCAGGCGAAAACGTGGTCGACCGGATCGTGGAACTCACCGATGGCGGAGCCGACTACAGCTTCGAATGCATCGGCAACACCAAGATCATGCGTCAGGCACTGGAATGCACCCATAAGGGCTGGGGACGCAGCATCATCATCGGCGTCGCCGAAGCCGGGGCCGAGATCAGCACCCGGCCGTTTCAGCTGGTGACCGGGCGCAAATGGGAAGGCTCGGCATTTGGTGGCGCGCGCGGTCGCTCCGATGTGCCACGCATCGTGGACTGGTACATGGAAGGCAAGATCAACATCGACGACCTGATCACCCACACGATGCCGCTGGAGGACATCAACAAGGGTTTCGACCTGATGAAACGCGGCGAATCCATCCGCGGCGTGGTTCTGTATTGAGTCTGGCCGGCTCTACCAGGCACGGCCTTGCGCCAGCGTGGCAGCCGGCGCAGCGGTTTATTGCGGGCCGGGGCCGCGACCGGCGATATGGCGAAACGTGATACGCCCCTTGGTCATGTCATAGGGCGACAACTCGACAGTGACCTTGTCGCCGGCGATGATGCGAATATGGTGCTTGCGCATCTTGCCGCCGGTGTACGCCACCAACTTGTGTCCGTTGTCCAGCGTTATCCGGAACCGTGAATCCGGCAAAACCTCAGCGACCATGCCGCTCATTTCAATCAATTCTTCCTTGGCCATGGCCAATACTCCCGTGTATGTCCAACAAACTGGATGTGCGACCGCCGTCAAGAAACGTCTGCTTTCGCAGCCCCATGTGGCAGACACAGGCCGAGCTGGCCGGCATTAGCCGCGCCACGGCACCAAAAGCAGTCACACCACACGGATTGTCGAATCGCTCCGTGCCGGGCCGGTTGCGCCAATCGCAGCCTGCCGTCGAACCTTCAAGTATATAGCCTGGGGCCTTGGACACGCGAACACCTCCGCTGTCCGGCGCCCGCGGGCACGCGGTCGTTCAAGTGCGCCCGGCGGCCGCCATCGCCCTGGCGATCTCGTTCTGCCCCTGGCCTGCCCCTGATTCGGGCACCATCTCGCCCTGGCGATCACGCACCGCATCGAGTTGCCGGGCCAACCGCTCGGGTGCATCCGGCCCGGTACCGATCCAGGCACCCTGGGTCAAAGTGATGTTGGCCGCCTCGAACGTGCCCGCGCCCGCACACAGGATGGTTCGATTGGGCGCGTCGTCCGATGCGAGCACCAGCATCGCCGGCACTACCGACTCCGGCTTGAGCGCCTGCAACACGTCGGGCGGCATCAAGCCTTCGGTCATGCGGGTGGCCGCCGTCGGAGCCAGGCAGTTGACCCGAATGTCGTATCGCTCCCCCTCCAGCGCAAGGGTCTGCATCAGGCCCACCAGCGCCATCTTGGCAGCGCCATAGTTGGACTGGCCGAAATTACCGTACAGCCCCGAGGATGAGGTGGTCATCACAATGCGTCCACGTTTTTGCGCCACCATGACCGGCCACACCGCCTTGGTGCAATGCACAGCGCCCATCAAGTGCACATCGAGCACCAGACGAAAATCGTCCAGATCCATCTTGGCGAATGATTTGTCGCGCAGGATGCCGGCATTGTTGACCAGGATGTCAACTCTGCCCCAGGCGTCCACAGCCTGCTGCACCATCGCCTGCACGGCCTCGAAATCGGTCACCGACGTGTTACTGGCCATCGCCTCGCCGCCGGCCGCCTTGATGCGCGTGACTACGGCCTGGGCCGCCGACTCGGGGCCCCCCGTGCCGTCTCTGGCACCGCCGAGGTCATTGACCACCACCTTGGCACCACGCGCGGCCAGCGCGAGCGCATGCTGCTCCCCCAACCCACCGCCTGCCCCCGTGACGATGGCAACCCGCCCCTTGAAACCCATTGACATTGTTGTGTCTCCATTGGTTGTGGTCAGCGCACCTCCCTGACACTGGTCGTGGGCGCCGGCGCGGCCGCAACATTAATTCACCCAGTGCCACAGGTTTGTGCAACCCATCGGCAGGCATACCGAAGTGGCCGATACGCCGGCACCCAGGCACGGCTAGAGCGCATAGTCGATCGCCATGCTGTATGCCGGGTCCGCGTGCCAGGCCCAGTAGGTGTCGACCAGGGTCCGGGTGATCGGACCCGGCTGGCCAGCTCCGATCGTCTGGTCGTCCACCCGGGTCACCGGCAGGACGCCTCCTCCGGAGGTCGACAGGAACACCTCGTCGGCTGCACGCACCTCTTGTGCCGTCACGGTGCGGATCTGCATCGGAAAGTTCAGGGATTGCGCCATCTCGATCACCGTGCGTCGCGAAATGCCTTCCAGCATGCCCGCGTCCGGCGTCGACACAATGCCATCCTTGACGCAGAAAACATTGAAACCCGGACCTTCGACCACATTGCCGTGGGCGTCGACCAGCAACACCGTGTCGGCACCGGCGTCGAGTGCGCCAAAAAGCCCCATGGTCAGGTCGTTCCAGTGATAGTTCTTGGTCTTAGGATCCACCGACTGGGCGGGAATACGCTGCACGTCGCTGATCGACACATGCAAACCCGTCCTGCGTTGCTGCTCGTTGGCGAGCCACACGAAGGGCACAGCGAAGGCATAAAACCGGTTCACGGCCTGCCGGGGATCACGCGACCCCCATGGCGGCTGGCCGCGGGTGCAGATCATCTCCACATACGACGATTTCAGTCCGCTGATCCGAATACATCGCGACAACACACGCGTAATTTGCGCCGGGCTCAGGCCCGGGTTCAGGCGCCAGCGCTGGCAGCTCTGCATGAAACGTTCCAGATGGGCATCGAGGCGGAAAAATGCACCGTCCCAGACCGTAACCACGTCGTAGGTGGCATCCGAGCGCAGAAAACCCCAGTCCGTGATCGGAATCGCTGCCTGCGCGATCGGCACGTATTCGCCTGCGACATATGCCACCCCATCCCCATATTGCGCCGATGCCACCATCACAGATCCCCTTGAACCGTAAACCAAGTCACGTATTATGCGGATGTCCCGTGCATGGGGTCAGCCGACGCGGCCATGCGCATGCCAAATGACGCCGATCAAGCCGTTGCCGAAAACGTTAAAAATGCCTTCGTTTTGTCATGTTGGCAGCCTAGACTGATTGTTCAAACAGTCTGACGCGCTCTTTCGCGTGTCACGGTTTCCTGGGGCAACAACCATGACAAACCTTCGCCATCCGACTCTCCAACCCCGGCAATCGCCTCTGGGCTCAACCGTGCAGACGGTTCTGGTGAGCGGCACGTTGTTGCTGATGCTGATCGGGCTGAGCGCGTGGGTACTGGGCCTCGGACAACCGGTGGTGCTCGCAACGACGCTGCTCGTCGTGATCGTGGGTGTGGCCGCCATCGGGCTGCGCCTGGCTCTGGATGGCGCCGCTGCGGGACCGCTTGCGCCCGGGTGGAAACCCTCCGGCCAGACCGAGCAGGTTGCAGCGCAGCAACCACTGGGCACCACCCCTGCCGCAATGCAACTGCAGGGCAAGCACTGGAGCCTGGACGTATTCGCCACCATCGACGCCCAGCGATTTGCAGCGGTGTGCGAGACCTGGTTCTCGTGGGCCGGCTTCGACACCCGGCACAAGTCGCACCGGACCCAAGAGGGTGTCGATATCTGGCTGCACGCGGCCAGATTGCCGGGACCGGTGGCCATCGTGCGCTGCAAACATGCCCAGGACAAACCCGTCGGGCTTCAGGAGTTACGCGATTTTCAGGGTGTCATGTCAACCTGCAAACCAGCCCATGGCACATTCACCACAACCTCGACCTATACCCCGGAGGCGTTGCAGTTCGCCAAGGAGAACGACATTGAGGTGGTCGACGGGCGGGGCCTGCTGCGCAAGATTCAGACGCGCACCCGCCAGAGTCAACAGGCGCTGCTGGCCGTGGCCTACCACGGCAAATAGCTGCCACAGGCGCCCGGTTCAGGCGTGCTCGCGCGCAGCAATCACGGGCTGTCGGCGCCCATCGGGTCCGCATGCGCTACGATTCGGGGCGCCTGCATTTCCATCGACCCCATCTGGAGCGCCTATGACCCTCAACGTCCACATCGATCTCGGCTACGAATTCAGCGTCAAGGCCCTAGCGCCCGAAGTATTTGGCGTATTGTCCGACGTGCCGACATCGGCCAGCCACTTTCCCAAGGTCCACCAACTGGTCGACCTCGGCGACAACACCTACCGCTGGGAGATGGAGAAAATCGGGCTCGCCCAGGTCAGCCTGCAGACGATCTACGCGTCGAAGTACACGTCCAACAAGACCAAAGGCACGGTTATCTGGACGCCGGTCAAAGGACAGGGAAACGCCCTGGTATCGGGGAGCTGGAAGATCACCGATAAAAAGAAATCCACCGGTTTGGTGCTCAAGATCGACGGCGACCTGACACTGCCACTACCGGGCCTGATGAAAATGGTGATTGCGCCGGTCGTGGAGGCCGAGTTCGAGAAGATGGTCGAAAAATACATCGGCAACCTGACCGCGCAATTTGGCGGCGAGGCCTGAGTCGCAGTCGGAGTCACCGCCGCACCAAGGCGGGGCCGTGGCGGAGTCGATCAGGACAAGAGGCGTTTGAGCCGTAGTTCCTCGACCCGTTTCGGGCCCTTGGCCACGGTGCGCAACGACGGCATGTCGCGCTTGAAGCCGGCCAGCTCATGAAATCGCAACGCACGCTCGCTGGCCAGTTCGATCCAAACCGACACATGGGTACAACCCTCTTCCGCCAGGCCGTCGCGCGCCGCGTCCCACAGGGCCAATCCGATTCCCTGACCGAGGTGGCCCTCGCGCACGTAGATTGCCCAGATTTCACCGGTAGTCGGTGGCGTGCGCGGATCGCGACTGCGGTCGAATCCGACAAAACCCACTACGGTGTCGTCGACAACAGCCACCTGAACCAGTGGTTCCCCAAACTCGATCGCTTCGCGCCAGAAACCCAGCCGCTTGGCGGCGTTGAACGGCTCGTTCCCAAGGGCCGCAACCGCGTCGGCTTCGATTTTCGCAATAAGGGGCGCGTCCGCATCGACTGCGGGGCGGATAAGGCTGTTCGTCATGTGTCTTCGTTCCGATTGGCAACTGGTATTGAAATGCCCTCCATTGTCGCTGCGCCGCGACCCGCAGGGCGAAGTGCTCCGGTGAGCGGCGAGCCGCCCGACATGCCATGGCAATAAATCCCTTGCTGCCGACGACTCCAGCATTCGGGCCCGGTTGCCCATGGTTCGACCTGCATAACCGTTTCCCGCCCAACATTGACTGGTGCGAGGAAAAGTTGTGTTCGCTGGTCGTGACGCCATTCAACAGTTGGACCAACCTGGCGTACTTGTTCGCCGCGATCCTGATGTGGGCAGGCGCGCGCCGCGCAACTGAACCGGTGTTGCGGCTGTTCGCACCGGCGACTGCCGTGACTGGCCTGACATCGTTTGCCTACCACCAGAGCCTGAATGCGTTCAGCCAGTTGCTGGACTTCTTCGGCATGTTTGCCTTTTGCACACTTTTGCTGATGGCCAATCTGCAGCGCATGCGCCACTGGCCACAGGGCAACCGCGGGCTGGCTCTCTATTGGTGGTCGGTCATTGGCTTGACCGGCCTGACGGCAGCCAGCCTGCTGCTGGGCATCGCGGTGCAACTGTACGTGGGTGTTTTGATATTGCTGATCATCGGAACCGAGTTGGTGCAGCGGCCGCGCTCGCGCCGCTACTTCTGGGCCAGCGTGCTGGCGATGGCACTCGCATCAATCTTGTCCTTCCTGGACCTGTCGCGAACCATCTGCGAGGCCACCAACCACTGGCTTCAGTTGCATGGGCTGTGGCACGTGCTGACAGCCGTGGCGATCTACCTGGCGTTCATGCATATCCGCCTTGCGCTGCGCCGCTGAACATACCCGCAGCAGGCCCAGCCGAAAGGCGCCGCGCTAGCTTGAATCCATTCAGCGCTGCGGCCATAATGCACGTCTAGCGGTCTGGTCTGCCAGTCCGCGCGCCCAGCCGGAACCCATCCATCCTGAAAAACAGAGGCAACAATGCATTTAATCAAATCGACGCTGACGCTGACCGCCGTACTCGCGCTGATGGGCTGCGCGGCCGTCCCTGGCGCCGGCCCACAGAAGGACAAGACGTATTACCTGACGATCCTGCACACCAATGACCATCACGGCCGTTTCTGGCAGAACCGCAATGGCGAATACGGCATGGCGGCCCGCAAGACCCTGATCGACCGGATCCGCGGCGAAGTGGCATTGACCGGCGGCCACAGCTTGTTGCTCGATGGCGGTGACGTTAACACCGGTGTTCCCGAATCCGACCTGCAGGACGCCGTGCCGGACTTCAAGGGCATGAGCATGCTCGGCTACGATGCCATGGCGGTCGGCAACCACGAGTTCGACAAGCCGCTGACAACCCTGAAGATGCAGCGTGACCTGATCAACTTTCCGATGCTCGCCGCCAACATCTATGAAGGCGGCAAGCGCATGTTCGAACCCTACAGGGTGTTCGACATCGACGGCCTGCGCGTTGGCGTGATGGGGCTGACGACCGAAGACACGCGCAAGATGGTGAGCCCCGAGAACGTCAAGAACGTCGAGTTCCGCAGCGTCATTGATGAGGCGCGCAAGGTGGTGCCGGAGCTGCGTGCCAAGGCCGACATCGTTATCGCCGCCACGCACATGGGCCACTACGCGAACGGAAACCACGGCAGCAGTGCCCAGGGCGACGTATCGATGGCCCGTGCGGTTAACGGCATCGACCTCGTGGTCGGCGGCCACACGCAGAACCCGGCCTGCATGAAGGCTGAAAACGTGCTGGACGGTGAATACGTGCCCGGCACCGACTGCAAGCCCGACCGGCAGAACGGCACCTGGATCGTGCAGGCCCACGAATGGGGCAAATATGTGGGACGCGCCGATTTCGAATACCGCAATGGCGAATTCAAGCTGGTCAAATACGCACTGATACCGGTCAACCTGATGAAGTCCGTCAAGGGAACCGATGGCAAGACCACCAAGGTGCCCTACACCGAGCAGATTGCCGAAGACAAGGACATGCTGGCCATGCTCAAGCCTTACCAGGATTTCGGGCAGCAGAAACTGCTGGTCGAAATCGGCTCCACGGACGGCAAACTCGAAGGCGATCGTGCCGTTGTGCGCGCCAAGCCGGCGTCGATGGCCGTGCTGATCGGCGAAGCGATGATGGACAAGACCCGCGCCGACTTTGCCGTTGTCAATGCGGGCGGTGTGCGCGATTCGTTTGCCCCGGGCAAACTGACCTACAAGGACGTGCTCAAGGTGCAACCCTTCGGCAATACCGTGGCCATTGTCGATTTCAGCGGCAAGGAAGTCATGAACTATCTCAATGCCATGGCCAAGATGAGCGTGGGCTCGGGTGCATTTGCCCAGTTCGCCGGCATCAAGCTCGTAATCACCGGGGACAAGGTGACCAGCGCATCGATCAAGGGTGCATCCGTGGACAACGCCAAGAGCTACCGCATGGTGGTGAACAAGTTCAGTGCGCAAGGTGGTGATGGTTATCCCGTGATCACCGATCACAAGAGCTTCGTGGACACCGGCTACGTTGATGCCGATGTCCTGCGCGCGTTTGTCACCGCCAGGAGCCCGCTCAAGGTAGCGGACTTCGAGCCCGGCGACGCGGTCGTTCGCAAGTAAATGAATTGGGGCCCGGCTCCAGTGCACGAGTTGCACAACCGGGCGCCAACGTCTGTCCACAACAAACTTCCATCAGGAGAACGCAATGCCCAAGGGCCAACAACGTACCAACAAAGAATCCAAGAAACAGAAAAAGGACACCGCGCCCCCAAAGCCGGTTTCCCCTGACGCGGTTCGCTCCACCATCACGACCGTCGTACCCGTTCGCGGCAAAGTCAAGAAATAGGATCAGCGCGGTGTACGCCCGTCACGCATTTGCCGCACGCGCGGCACGCGCGTATTTCAACCGACAGCTGACCGGCGCTGCGCGATGAGCCGGGAATCGCACGATCACGAACCGGCGCATTTGTTGCGCGAAATATCGGCGATGGTGCAGAAAGACGACGACGCACCAGAGCCGCTGGTACAACAGGGCTACGGGTTGCCGCAGATGATCGAGGATCTGCGCAAGTACCAGGCGGAACTGGAAATCCAGAACAAGGCGTTGCGGTTCAGCCAGCGCGCCGCCGAAGGTGCGTCCGAGCGTTTCCTGACCTTGTTCTCCAGCGTGCCGCTGGCGCTCATGGTGGTAGACGAGAACGGCCTGGTGCTCGAGAGCAATGCCATGGCGCTCAAGCTCTTCAGGCCCAATGAGCACGATGCGCCACTGACCTTCCTGCTGCCGCTGGTCAGCGACGCGCACGCCGGGCAGGTGGCCGACTCCTTTGTCGCCGCCAAGAACGCCGGCACCAGTGAAACCAGCGAAGTCATTTTCATCGCCGGTTCCGGCGGCACCTTCGCCGGCGACCTGCATGTGGCGCGCATCGACAATTCCCAGGACGAACTGGCGCACTTCATCTGCGCCATCATTGACCAGGGCCCGCTGCTGGCCGAGCGTCGCGCGCTGCAGGAGAGTGCGGCCGAGCTGCGCCGACGCAACGAAGAACTGCACCTGAGCGAGAACCGGCTGGCGGCCATCATCAACTCGTCGCTCGACGCCATCATCTGCGTGGATGCCGGGCGCAGCATCACCATCTTCAACCCCGCGGCGGCGGCGCTGTTCCAGTGCCCGTCGACCCAGGCACTGGGCAGTCCACTGGAACGTTTCCTGCCCGATGCGGTGCAGACACTGGCCTACAACCAGCTGTCGTCGCATGCGCAACTGGGCGAAATGGAGGGCCGTACCAGCGGCGGCAAGACCCTCGCAGTCGAGGTCAGCGTGTCGTTCGAGCGCCGGCTCGACGGCGACATCATCACCGTGTTTGCACGTGACCTGACGGCACGCAAGAAGATCGAGACCCAGCGCAACGTGCTCGAAACCCAGTTGCGCGAATCGCAGAAGATGCAGGCAGTGGGGACCATGGCTGGCGGCATCGCGCACGATTTCAACAACATCGTGAGCGCGATCCTGGGTAACGTGGAACTGGCCAAGCAGGATGCGGGCGCCACCTCGCCTGCCCTGACCAGCCTGCTCGAGATCGAAAAGGCCGGGCGCCGCGCGCGCGACCTGGTGCGGCAGATCCTGACCTTCAGCCGCAACGAGACAACCATTCGAAGCACCATCCACCTGACCGAGGTGGTGCATGAGACGGCCCGGTTGCTCAAGGTCACGCTGCCGCCATCGATCGACCTGATCGTGCGCATCGACGAACATGTGCCTCCGGTCATGGCCGACGCGACCCAGGTGGAACAGGCACTGCTGAACCTGTGCACCAACGCGATGCATGCCATTGGCAATAGCAGGGGCACGATCAGCGTGAGGCTAAGCAGCACCTACACGATGCCGCTCAAGAAGGAGCGGCGCGGCACGTCGCGTGGCCACCATGTGACGCTGTCCGTGCGCGATACCGGCACCGGCATCGACCCGGAAACCATGGAGCGGATATTTGAACCGTTCTTCACGACCAAACCGGTCGGCCAGGGAACCGGCCTGGGGCTGGCTGTCGTGCATGGCATCATGCGCACCCATCAGGGTTCGGTCGGGGTGCAGAGCACACCTGGCAAGGGCAGCGCGTTCACGCTGTATTATCCACCGGTCAAGTCACCCGCAGTTGTCGCCCCGCCGGAGTTGTCGTTGCCCAGCAAGGTGCGCGGTGATGGCAAACATGTGATGTACGTCGACGACGACGAGGCACTGGTGTTCCTGGTCGAGCGGGTCCTGACGCGCAAGGGTTTCCGGGTCAGTTCCTTCACCGACCCGAAACTGGCATCGGCTGCCTTGCGCGAACGCGCCGAAGATTTCGACCTGCTGGTGACCGACTACAACATGCCCGGCTTTTGCGGCGTCGACCTGTTGCGAGAGGCACGCGAGATACGGCCCGACTTGCCGTTGGCACTGGCTTCGGGTTATGTGACGCCCGAGATCGAACAGCAGGCGTTCGCCGAAGGCGCGGGTGCCCTGATCCACAAGCCCAATGATGTCGAGGAGTTGTGCGACATCGTGCAAAAGCTGGTGAGCGGCAAGCTGGCTCAATAGGCGCACCGTGATTACGGTACTGTATGCCGACGCGCATGTGCTGGTGGTCGAGAAGCCGGCGGGCATGCTCAGCGTGCCGGGGCGCGGCGCCGACAAGCGCGATTGCCTGAGCCTGCGCGTCCAGCAACTCCATGCAGACGCTCTGATCGTGCACCGGCTCGATATGGCGACCTCCGGCTTGATGCTGATGGCCCGGGGCGCCGAGGCCCAGTCGCGCCTTGGCAAGGCGTTCGCCGCACGCCAGGTGCACAAACGCTACCAGGCCCTGGTGCACGGCCGCTTGCACGCGGATGCCGAGCACTGGCATGCCATCGACCTGCCCATCGCCCCCGACTGGCCAAACCGCCCGCTGCGCATCATCTGCGCGCAGACAGGCAAACCCAGCCTGTCGCGCTGGCGGTCGCTAGCGCCGCTCGGGAACATGACCACACGGCTCGAACTCGAACCCGTCACCGGACGTTCGCACCAGCTGCGCGTACATTTGCAGGCCATTGGCCATCCGATCGTCGGAGATGCGCTCTACACGCTGGCCGACGCACCGCCCGTCGCCGACCGATTGATGTTGCACGCGACCGAAATCGCGTTCATGCATCCGGTGACCGGGCGCGCCATGCAGTTCACCAGCACCGCCGCTTTCTAAGCACCCCGGTTTACTCTGGCAGCGGCAGCTCCAGCGTGGCTTGCAGACCAGGCTCGGCATTGCGAAAACGCAGTGACCCGCCGTGCGCCTGCGCGACCTGGCTGGCCAGGTGCAGCCCCAGCCCCACGCCGCCAGTAACCCTCTGGCGCGCCTGGTCGGTGCGGTAGAACGCATCGCCAAGATGCGCCAGGTGTCGTGCATCGACGCCCGGACCGTAGTCGCGCACCACCACCCGTACCGTGCCAGCGTCGTGCGCCACTGACACCACCGGTGGCTGCACACCACCACCATGGCGCACCGCGTTGTCGACCAGATTGCGCACCGCCAGACGCATACGCACCGGGTCGACGTTGACACGTGGCATATCGGAGGGAAGTTGCAGCTGCACGCCGGCGAGGTCCTGCTGGTCGCGCACCAGCAGGCGCACCAGCGCACACAGATCGGTCGGCTCGCGGTTCAGCGCTGCATGCGATCCGGACAATCGCTCGCCCTCCAACAGGTCGCTGATCAGGTCGCGCATCTGCGCCAGGTCGCGCAGCAAGGCGCTCCGGGCGACCTGCGTCCCGTCGGTTTCGGGCAGCAGCTCGGTGTTGAGCCGGGCCCGGGTCAACGGCGAGCGCAGCTCATGGCTGATCGCCAGCAGCAACGCGCGCTTGCCGTCGAGCATGCGGCGCAGGTCCTGCGCCATGGTGTTGATCTGATCGGCCAGGTCGCCAAACTCGTCATGTCGGCGCACGACGATGTCGGATTCGAACTCACCGCGCCCGAACCGCTGCACTCCAACCCGGATATCGTCGATCGGACGCAGCATCCTGCGTACAAACGCATAGGCCAACGCAATCACCAGCAACACCGCCAGCAGCGAAAACCAGCCGAACACCCGCGGCTGGCTGTTCCACGAGACATCACCCAGCCCCAGAATGATGCGATGACCGTCGCTGGTCTGGCGTTCGAGCAGGCGCGGCGATGCGTCATGCCATCGACCGTCACCATGGTCCCGGTCGTGGTCGTCCTGCGCAGGATGCGAGCGCCATTGAACGACGGGCCCTTCAATGCGCACCGACACCGGCAGGCGACGGGTCAACGCGGTCGCCCGCGCAATGCTCGGAGGGCTCCCGATGTCGGCGACAAGCCGATCGACATAGTCCGAGACCAGCGGCGCCACGGCCAGCCGCCAGCCCAGATCGATGGCGCGCTGGGTGGCGGCCAGAAAGATAACCGACAGTCCTGCCGCCAGCAGCAGGAACACCATGATCAGCTTCAGGCGCAGGGAATAGCGCAGCGCCGAATGGACACGACGGTGCCAGCCACGCCGGGACAACTCAGACACGGCCGAGCGCCAGCGCATAACCGGCGTTGCGCAGTGTCTTGATGCAGTCAAGCGGATCGAGTTTCTTGCGCAGGCGGCTGACGAGGATGTCGACGGCGCGCGTATAGTTCTCAGCCTCGTGGCCACGCAGATGGTTCAGGATGTCGTCGCGCGACACCACCTTGCCCGGTTCGCGCGCCAGCAATGCCAGCAGGGCGAACTCCGTGCTGGTGAGTTCCACTACCTCGCCCTGGCGCAACACGCTGTGGGTATCGAGGTCGATGTCAAGGCCCTCGAAATGCAGGCGTTTGCCGTTGCCCTTGACGCGTTGGCGGCGCAGGATCGTCTGTATCCGCGCCACCAGTTCACGCGGCTCGAACGGCTTGGGCAGATAGTCATCAGCGCCCAGTTCCAGCCCCACCACCCTGTCGGTCAATTCGCCGCGTGCGGTCAGCATGATGATCGGAATGTCGCTGTCCTGGCGAATCGTGCGACACAACGCGAAACCGTCCATCTCCGGCAGCATGACATCCAGGATGGCAGCGTCGAAATCGCCGTCGCGCAACAGGGCCAGGCCTTCACTGGGTCGGCCGGCCAGTGTCAGATCGAGTTCAAATCGCCGGAAGTACTCCGCCAGCGGCGGGCCCAGTTCGGCATCGTCGTCGATCAACAGGATCCTGACCATAGGATATTCTCCCACCGCCGTGTCTTTCAACCGTGGCCGAACCAGCGATGGCGTTTTTGCAAATGGTCACGGAGCTTTTGCTGCTGCTCGGCGTTCAGGCCGTCGAAGAAGTCGGCTGCGGCCGCAATGACCTCGGGACTGGTGCCGCGAATGGCATTGGACTTCTCGTCCACAATCGCTTGTGCCCGGCTCCGGTCGAACTCTGCCCCGCTGACGAGTGCCTGCATTTCAGCGCGGGGGTCGGTCGTCGTGCCCACCAGCACCTTGCGCTGATTGCGTATCCGGTCGCCCAGCAGCACCAGCTTTTGCCGTTGCATGTCGTTCAATGCCAGTTCCTCGGTCACTCGGTCAACCATTTTCTCTGCGAACTTGCTCTCGTACTCGCCCCCAATTTGAAAACGCTCGTGGCGGTCTCCGCAGGCGCTGAGGCCGCCGAGAACGATGCCGGCGCCAAACAAACCGATAAGACTGCGTTTGATCCAGGGTTTCATGATGGTTCCTTATTGAAAGTGGTTGAACATGGCCTCATGGTGCCGGTGCAGCGCTGATAAGTCCTTTCGTGGCCGTTTCCCTGTGTTTCGTTTTGTTTCGCGCCGGTAGCGCGCCACACGATCACGAGAATCGGACATGGGCCCATGGACCGATTGCCGCTTCGCCCGGCGGCCCACCGGAACTTCGATCGATCCAGCCCGCTCCAACGGTGCCACGACCCGCCACGCACCATGCAGCAGCAACTCACACCTGGCCGCCACACCCGCCGCGCCATCGCCGCGGCCTTTATCGCCATGCCCGCGATCTGGGTCGGCCTGCGCGCCCAGGGCACAGCGCAGCGGCAACTGACACCGCGTCAGTCCGAAGGGCCGTTCTACCCTATCCAGTTGCCCGCTGATAGCAATTACGACCTGCTGCGCAACGGCGCCCTGTCATATGGACGGGGCCAGCCGGTCTGGATTGACGGCACGGTCAGCAATCCGCAGGGCGAACCCCTGGCCGGCGCACAGGTCGAGATCTGGCAGTGCGACGCAGACGGTCACTACGACCATCCCGGTGATGGCGCTCGCGCCGCCAAGGCATTCCAGGGTTTTGGCCGAGTGGTGGTCGGGCCCGACGGTCGCTATCGTTTTCGCAGCATCCGGCCAGCGGCGTACAGCGGCAGAACACCCCACATTCATGTCAAGATCCGGCTTGGTCAACGGGAATTGCTGACCACCCAACTCTACGTAAAGGACGATCCGGGCAATTCCCGCGATGTCCTGTGGCGCAGTCTGCGCCGAGCCGATCGCGGCGCGTTGACCGTGCCCTTCCGGTCTGCGGTCGATGGGCTCAGCGCGACGTTCCCAATCGTCGTGGCGGTATGACGCCCGAGTTGCTGCCGCTCCAGGCGTCCGACCGGGCCCACCTGCGCATGACTTGAAGCGCATCAAGTCTAAAACACGACAACAACCCGTCGGATGCGGCACACTGTAGGCCCAGTTTCAACCATCCAGGAGACCGCCCCATGAGTCGAGAAGTCGTCGTTGTCAGTGCTGTGCGCACGCCCATCGGAACCTTTGGAGGCGGCCTGAAAGACATTCCGCCTTGCGACCTGGCTGCCCGCGTAGTGCGTGAGTCGCTGGCCCGCGCCAAGGTCGAGGGGGAACTGGTCGGCCATGTGGTTTTCGGCCACGTGGTCAATACCGAGCCGCGCGACATGTATCTGTCGCGGGTGGCCGCGCTCGACGGAGGATGTGGCCAGGGCACGCCTGCCTTCAACGTCAACCGTTTGTGCGGTTCGGGCCTGCAGGCCATCATCTCGGCTGCGCAAGCCATTGCGCTGGGCGACACCGATATCGCCATTGGCGGCGGCGCCGAAAACATGAGCCGGGCACCCTACGCCAGTCTGACCAGCCGATGGGGCAGCCGCATGGGCGACACCAAGATGATTGACATGATGATCGGTGCGCTGCACGACCCGTTTTACAACATCCATATGGGGGTAACGGCGGAGAACATCGCGGCCAAAATGGGCATCACGCGCGAGGAACAGGACGCATTGGCAGTCGAAAGCCACAACCGTTCCGAACGCGCGATCAAGGCAGGGTATTTCAAGGAGCAGATACTGCCGATCGTGCATAGGACCCGCAAAGGAGAGGTCACCTTCGACACCGACGAACACTTCCGGCCCAACTGCACCATGGCCGACATGGCCAAGCTCAAGCCTGCCTTCCTGAAGGAAAACGGCACGGTCACGGCAGGTAATGCATCGGGCATCAACGACGCCGCCGCCGCCGTGGTCTTGATGGAACGCGCAATGGCCGAAAAGCGGGGGCTCAAACCCCTGGCGCGCCTGGTTGCCTATGCCCATGCCGGGGTCGATCCGAAATACATGGGCATCGGCCCGGTGCCGGCAACTCAGAAGGTGCTGGAAAAGGCGGGGCTTACTGTCAAGGACCTGGATGTCATCGAGGCCAACGAAGCGTTTGCCGCCCAGGCCTGCGCCGTGACGCGCGACCTCGGCCTCGATCCGGCCAAGGTCAATCCAAACGGCTCGGGTATCTCGCTTGGGCACCCGATCGGTGCGACCGGGGCGCTGATCACCGTCAAGGCGCTATACGAACTGCAGCGCATCCAGGGTCGTTATGCGCTGGTGACGATGTGTATCGGAGGCGGTCAGGGAATAGCCGCCATCTTCGAGCGCATCGTATGACGCCAGCGTGCCATGCGCAGGCGTGGCACGCCACTGCACCGGCCAGCAGGCGCCGCGCTGCATGACACAACACACTCGCCACTGGAGCCTGGGTGCCAAGCTGACGCTGGCGGCGACGCCGTTCCCGCCACTGGGAACGGATCGAAGTCTGGTGGGCGCGAATCACATGGCAGTCCCGGGCATGTCGCTGCAGATGCGCCATACAAAACCGGTCGTGGGCTCCATCTGATCTAAATCGCGCACCAGAGTGCGCTGGCGGCCGTGTCAGACTGCGCCTACGGCGACATCGGCGCCCAGTTCCTGCTCCTGCTCCTGCTCCTGCAGCAGCCGCCACATCACCTTGCCGCTGCCGCTCTTGGGCAATGCGTCCACGAACTGGACACTGCGCGGGGCCTTGTAGACCGCCATGTTGTCGTGGCACCAGGTGATCATCTCCTGCGCAGTCAACTGTTCACGATACGCGGGCCGCAACACGATCACTGCCTTCACGGACTCACCGCGGTAGGCATCACGGCTTGCGATCACGCAGGCTTCCTGTATGGCAGGGTGGCGGAACATCAGGCTTTCCACCTCCGCCGGCCAGACCTTGAATCCGGACGCATTGATCATCCGCTTGAGGCGATCGGTCAGGAAGAAATAGCCGTCTTCATCGACCCGCCCCAGATCACCCGAGCGAAAGAAACGTTTGCCGTCGCGCTCGATAAACGCCGCCGCCGTGGCGTCAGGACGTTTCCAGTAACCGCTGAATATCTGCGGCCCGGCCATGATGATCTCGCCCTGCTCGCCCGCCGGCATCGCCTCCAGCGTATCGGGGTCGACCACGTACGACTGCGTTCCCATGTAGGGAATGCCCAAGCATTGCTGCTTGGTTGCGTCCGGCGGATTGAAATGGGACGGCGCCGCCGTCTCGGTGAGTCCGTAACCTTCAGCGTAGCGCAGGCCAAACTGCTCGAACAGGCGCTGCGCCACCGCCTGCGGCATGGCGGCGCCGCCACCGCCGATGGACACCAGCGACGACAGGTCGTACCGGTCGAAATGCGGACTCGACAGCAGATCGATCACCATCGTCGGAATATTGGCCCAGTAGGTCACGCGCCGGCCTGAAATCAGGCGCCCTGCCAGGTCCCGGTCCCAACGCGGCATGATCACCATGGTGGCCCCGAGGTAGATGCAGGTGTGCATCACGCTGATCATGCCGGTCGCATGGAACATCGGAACCACCGCCAGCGCCACGGTGTCTGCCGATCCGCCTCCCAGCAACGATGCCGCGACCACCTGGTGCATGATGGTGGCGTGGGGGTGCATGCATCCCTTGGGCTGACCGGTGGTGCCGCTGGTGTAGGGCAGGATGGCCAGATCGTCTGGCCCGTTGCGCAATGCCGTCGCAATCGGATCTGTTGCCAGCGCGTCGCCCCAGGCCGTGACAGCGCCCCCCTCCAGACGCGGCATCGCGTGGCGGGCGGTCAGCCAGACCGTCCAGGCCGGCGGTGGCGCATCGTCGCCAGCAACATCGGCATCGAACGCGTCGGTGAAATGGCTCACGAGCAGATGGGACAACCGATGCTCCGGCTCCAGTTCGTTGCTGGCACGCGCCAGGTCGGCGGCCAGATCGGCCGTGGTGATCGCCACCTTGGCGTCCGGATCCGTGATGTAGTGCTTGAGCTCCTCGGACCGGTTCATCGGGTTGACCGGGACCACCACCGCATCGACCCGCAGGATGGCCCAATGCGCGACCACTAGTTGCGGGCAGTTCTGCATGTCGAGCACGACCCGGTCCCCCCGGGCAACGCCGACCGATTTCAGCCAGGCGGCCAGACGCTCGGACTGCTCGCGCAACTGCGCATAGGTGGTCTCGGCGCCGAAAAACACCAGCGCCGCCCGGTCCGGGTAGCGCAGCGCGCTGATCGCGAGGTTGTGCCACAACGAAGTCGCCGGCGGCGTGATGCTCTGTGGAACGCGTTTTGGCCAGAATGCGAAATGACGCGCATCGGAGCCGGCGCCGGCCGAGTCGGTTTGCATGGCAGAAGTCGGCATCGAAGTGTCTCCGAAAGGAATATGCACTCAAATGGCGCAGCACGAGCTTACGGGATAGGTGCATTACCGCGCCACCGGCGTCGGTCGCGCATGGGACTTGGCCGGTTGGCGCCGGTCGATCTCGCTGCAAACTGGTCGAGCCGGCCTGCGGAATCCTCCCGGAGTCACGACATTGGCACGAACCCTGCTTTGGCTACACATCGGAAAACACCGATGCGCCGACATGCACCAACATGTCGCAAGGTGCAGTTATGCCAATCTTGCATAGCCCGTCCGAGTAAACCCCGATGTAACAAGGCCTCGAAATGGCTACAGTGACTGTCAGACAAGATCGCCGGGCCATCACGGGCCGGGAGCCGGTCTTGGCTTAAATATTGAAATGGAGGAACCCAGATGAAATTTTCCAAGCTCCAACATGCCGCCGCCCTGGTTGCCACCCTCGGCGTATTGTGTGCGGCACCCGCCCACGCAGGCAAGACCGTCGACGCCATCAAGGCGCGTGGTCAGGTCGTGTGCGGCGTCAATACCGGTCTGCCCGGATTTGCGGCCGCTGACTCCACCGGCAAATGGTCCGGCCTGGACATCGATGTCTGTAAGGCACTCGCGGCAGCCACTTTGGGAGACGCGGAAAAGGTCAAGTATGTGCCCCTGACCGCCCAGCAACGCTTCACCGCGCTGCAGTCCGGCGAGATCGACGTGCTGGCACGCAACACCACCTTCACACTGTCGCGTGACGCATCGCTGGGACTGATGATGACGGTCGTCAACTACTACGACGGCCAGGGTTTCATGGTGCCTACGCGCACCAAGATGAAGAGCGCGATGCAGCTCAAGGGCCAGACGGTCTGCGTGCAATCGGGCACCACGACCGAGAAGAACCTGACCGACTACTCAAAGGCGAACAACCTGAATATCAAGCCGGTTGTGTTCGAGAAGCTCGAAGCGGCCACCGGCGCGTATTTCGCCGGTCGTTGCATCGCCTACACCACGGACGCTTCGGGCCTGTCATCGACTCGCAGCAACGAGGCCAAGGATCCGAAAGAGCACATGATCCTGCCGGAACTGATCTCCAAAGAGCCGCTCGGCCCGATGGTCCGTCGTGGTGACGACGAATGGTTCTCGATCGTCAAGTGGGTTCTGTACGGCATGATGGAAGCTGAGGAATACGGCATCACCATGGCCAACGTCGACAAGATGAAGTCCAGTGACAACCCGGTCGTGCAGCGTCTGCTCGGCGGCGGCAATGAAGACACCGGCAAACTGCTGGGCCTGGACAAGGACTGGATGGCACGCGCGATCAAGGCTGTCGGCAACTACGGTGAGAGCTACGAGCGCAACGTGGGCCCGAACACCCCCCTGAACCTGCCCCGTGGCCTGAATAACCTGTGGAACAAGGGTGGCCTGATGTACCCGTACCCGGCACGTTGATCGACTAGTTCGATGCGTGCAAAACGCTGCTGCCGGAACGCCTTTGGTGTACTGGCAGCAGCGTTTTTGTTTTTGCGCCTGAGCGCGCCGTGCAGGAAGCAGTGCCCATGAGCGATAAATCCCCCCACAAGAAGCAGAACTGGTCCTGGCGCAGTCAGGCGTTCAGAGGTGTCATCTACCAGATCCTGGCTATCGGCGCTGTCGCGCTCGGCATCTGGTTTCTGGCCAGCAACACGATGCACAACATGCAGGTGCGCGGTATCCAGAGCGGTTTCGATTTCCTGGGCGACCCGGCCGGTTTCGACATCGGTGAGAGCCTGTTTGCGTTCGATTCGGCGTCGCCGTACTGGAAGGCTTACTGGGTCGGCATCGTCAACACCTTGCGGGTGGCGGTTGTCGGCATCATCCTGACAACCATCCTGGGAACCTTGCTGGGCGTGGGACGGTTTTCACGCAACGCACTTGTGCGCGGCCTGTGTTACGCCTATGTGGAAATGTTCCGCAACGTACCTATCTTGCTGCAATTGCTGATGTGGTACCTGTTGCTGACCGAGACGCTGCCCTATGTGCAGGACGCGTACCAGTTCGGACCTGTCTTCCTGGCCAAGGGCGGCTTGATCTTTCCAAAGCCGATCTGGGAATCGGGCCATCTGTGGGGTCTGCTCGGCTTGATCGCAGGGACTTTCCTCGCGGTCGGGTACCGCAAATGGGCGATTCGCAAGTTCGAGGAAACCGGGCAGCTGCGCAGCATGTTCTGGGTGCCGTTGGCTATCCTCGTCGTCACAGGCGTGTTGTCCTGGTGGGCCGGCGGCGCGCCGCTGCAATTCGAATTTCCGATCAAGGGTGACTTCTCGATCGAACGTGGCGGCGCCTTGACGCCGGAGTTCCTGGCGGTGCTGCTGGGCCTGACGATGTATACCGCGGCCTTCGTGGCCGAAGTGGTTCGTTCGGGCATACAGTCCGTCGCTCAGGGTCAGGGCGAAGCGGCCGCTGCGCTGGGGCTCCATCCGCGCCAGGTCATGCGTCTGGTCACACTGCCACAGGCCTTGCGGGTGATCATTCCACCAGTGACCAACCAGTTCCTGAACCTGACCAAGAACTCGTCGCTGGCTGTCGCGATCGGTTATCCCGACGTAGTGTCTATTGCCAATACCTCGCTGAACCAGACCGGCCGCGCCGTGGAAGCTATCTCCATCGTCATGCTGGTCTACCTGACGACGTCATTGTCGACATCACTGCTGATGAACTGGTACAACGCCCGTTCAGCCATCAAAGAACGCTGATCGGCCCATCACCATGACCGCACACACCTTCGAACCGATCGCGTCCCGTCCGGCACCCAACCCGACCGAAGGCCCGATCGCCTGGATCCGCATCAACCTGTTCGGCGACTGGAAGACCGGACTGATGACCATCATCGTGCTGGCCGTCCTGTTGGCGACATTGCCGCAGTTCTTCAGCTGGGCTATTTTCCGCGCCGCCTGGGCACCCAACTTCGAGGCCTGCCGCGTCGACGGTGTTGGTGCCTGCTGGGGTGTCGTGACAGAGAAATACCGCATCATCATCTTTGGACGTTACCCGTATGAAGACCAGTGGCGTCCACTGATTGCGACGTCCATCATGCTGGCGATGCTTGTCGCAAGTTGTACCCGCTCTTTCTGGAAGGTCTGGTTGCTGCCCGCATGGATCGGGGTGCTGGCGGTATTTTTTGCGCTGATGTACGGCGACATGTTCGGCCTCGAAAAAGTCGAGACCGATCGCTGGGGTGGCCTGCCGCTGACCATCATGTTGTCGGCGCTGTCGATGATGATGGCCTTTCCGATCGCGATGGTGGTGGCCCTTGGGCGGCGCTCGAGTTTGCCGGCGATCCGCACCGTATGCACGGTGTATGTGGAACTGATTCGGGGTGTACCGCTGATCTCGGTGCTGTTCATGGCCTCGTTCATGTTCCCGCTGTTCATGCCGGTTGGCGTAACGATCGACGTGATGGTGCGGGTGATCATCGGCATCACGTTGTTCGCCGCAGCCTACATGGCGGAGGTCATTCGTGGTGGCCTGCAGGCCATCCCCAAGGGACAGATCGAGGCAGCAGCCACGCTGGGTCTGTCGTACTGGCAGACCCAGTACAAGATCGTGTTGCCGCAGGCGCTGGCCATGGTGGTGCCGAGCATCATGAACAACTTCATCAGCCTGTTCAAGGACACCTCGCTGGTGTTCATCGTGAGTCTGTATGAACTGACCGGTGCACTGAGTCTGGCCCTGAACTCGGACGCCAACTGGCGGCCTTTCAAGATCGAAGGTTATCTGTTCATTGCCATGATCTACTTCACTTTCTGCTTCTCCATGTCCCGCTACAGCATCTGGGTCGAGAAGCAGGTCAACAAGGGCAAGGCACGTTAGGCGCCCCGCTCCACGACCACTCCCTTTTACCCATACCCCATCTGGATCCACACCATGGCAGAACCCATCATCGTCTTCGACAAGCTCAACAAGTGGTACGGCAACAACTTCCATGTGTTGCGCGACATCGACCTGAGCGTGGCGCTCGGTGAGCGTATCGTCATCTGCGGCCCGTCCGGGTCGGGCAAATCGACCCTGATCCGGTGCATCAACCGGCTCGAAGAGCACCAGGAAGGCAGACTGGTCGTCGATGGCGTCGAGTTGACCGACGACGTGAAGGCGATCGATGACGTGCGCAAGAAGGTCGGCATGGTGTTCCAGCAGTTCAACCTGTTCCCCCACCTGACAGTCCTCGAAAACCTGACCCTGTCGCCGATGTGGGTCGGCAAGATGCCCAAGAAAGAGGCCGAAGCCAAGGCCATGGCCCAGCTTGAGCGGGTGCGTATCGCCGAACAGGCGGACAAATATCCGCTGCAACTCTCGGGCGGTCAGCAGCAACGCGTAGCCATTGCGCGCGCACTGTGCCTGACCCCAAAAATCATGCTATTCGATGAGCCCACCTCCGCGCTCGACCCGGAGATGATCAAGGAGGTGCTCGACGTGATGGTCGAAATGGCCGACCAGGGCATCACCATGCTGTGCGTAACCCACGAAATGGGTTTCGCCAAGGCGGTCGCCGACCGCGTGATCTTCATGGACCAGGGACAGATCGTCGAGCAGAACACCCCCACGGAATTCTTCGACAACCCGCAAAACGAGCGCAGCAAGGACTTCCTGTCCAAGATCCTGGGGCACTAGACCGCGCACCAGGTCGACACGCTCGACACCCGAGCACCGGGCCCTGGAAGTCGGTCGGTGTCGGCCCGGAGGGTTTACACAAGCCATTCAAATGCATTTGCGCGCAGCCCGCACCCCCGTAACCACGCTGTTCGTACTGTGGCTGGTGCTGTCCCTGTTACCGGCCCACGGGTTCGACCTGCAGGGTCACCGCGGCGCGCGCGGCTTGATGCCGGAAAACACCCTGGCCGGCTTCGAGCATGCACTACGCATCGGCGTATCAACACTCGAACTCGACATCGCCATCACCTTGGATGACGTGCCGGTGGTGTCGCACGATCCGGCACTTAACGCGGCGATCACCCGCGATAGCCAAGGCCAATGGCTCCGCAGCAAGGGCCCGCTGATCCGGTCGCTGACGTTGGCACAGCTGCAGGCGTACGACGTCGGACGCGTCAACCCGTCAAGTGACTATGGCCGCGACCTCGCATCGCAACAGCCCAGTGACGGTCAGCGCATTCCGTCATTGGCAGCGGTATTCGCGCTGGTCGGGCGACTGGGTGCCGACCACGTCCGGTTCAACATCGAAACCAAATTGCACCCCGGCCGGCCCGACGATACGCCAGACGTGGCCCGGTTCGTGGACCTGGTGCTCCGGGCGGTGCAGAGCGCCGGCATGACCCGTCGGGTGACGATTCAGAGCTTCGACTGGCGTAGCCTGCAACAGGTCCAGCGGCAGGCACCCGCCATCGATACCGTCTATCTGACGATGGCGTTTGCGAACGCGAACAATACGCGCGACAGCGCCTGGACCGCCGGCATGGACTGGCATGTACACGATTCGACGGCCCATATGGTCAAGGCCAGCGGTGGCACCATCTGGTCACCCCACTTCAGCCACATCGATGCGGCTGCGATCCAGGCTGCACAACGACTCGGTCTCAAGGTCATCCCCTGGACCGTCAATGCGCCAGCCGACATGGACCGCCTTATCGGCTGGGGCGTCGACGGAGTGATCACCGACTACCCGGACCGACTGCGAACGGCGATGGAACGCGCGGGCCTGCGGTTGCCGGCGCAAGTGGGACACTGACCGCCGGCATTCCGGTTTGCGATACAAACGGCATGCATCAGCATAATTCGCACCTGCACCATCACGTGGCATCGTCCGCCTTTACACGACAACACCCGTCGTCTGTCGCTAATCAGGCTCTACATTGCACGCCTGAGCAGCAGGGCGTCTGTTTCGCATTGGCTGATCTGGCAACCTACGCGGTCGTAAAAGCAATCAAAAAGGAGTTAACACCATGAACAACCAAGATTCGACAACGCAACCGCAACAGCAACTGGTTACCGACATGAAATCGGCTATTTCGGATGCCGAGGACATGTTGCAGGCGACTGCCGACCAGACCGGCGACAAAGTAGCGAAGTTGCGCGAACGCATTCAGGCGCGTCTGCAGGGCGCGAAGGTGCGCCTGGCTGACGCAGAAGCGGCAATCGTTGCCAAGAGCCGCGCCGCAGCCCGCGCCACCGACACCTACGTGCATGAGTCGCCGTGGACAGCCGTTGGCGTTGCCGCCGGCGTAGGCCTGCTGGTGGGCCTGATCATCGGCCGTCGCTAAAGTAAGTCCGGCATAGCTGAATCGCGCGGCGACGACGACATGGCCAACGAGGAAGGACGCGAAGGATTCTTTGCCAACCTGCAAAACCTGACCACCACGCTGGTGGTCATGCTGCAGACCCGCATGGAACTGCTGGGCAACGAGGTCCAGGTGGAAAAGCTGCGGGTCACCCGCATGCTGTTGCTGGCCCAGACGCTGATGTTCTCCGCCAGTATTGCGGCGTTGCTGCTGGTGGCACTGCTGACCCTGTGGTTGTGGGAACAGCGGCTGGGGGTTCTAGGCCTTTTCGCCGCCATTTTCATCACCTGTGCTGTGCTCGCCTATCGCTCATTGATGCGCATGGCGCGCACGCCCGAGTCGCCGTTTGCCGCGTCGCTGGGCGAACTGAGAGAAGATATTGCGCGGCTCAAAGCCGCATCCGGACATGCAAACACGCCTGATTGAGTTGCAATTGCAGCGCGGGCGACTGCTCGAACGCATCGCCAATCAACGCCACGCATTGGCGCTGCAGTCGCGTCCCGTCGCGCGCGCACTGCATGTCGGAGACCGCGTGTCGTCGTTTGCGGACCAATGCAAGTTGTTTGCGCTTCAACACCCGTTGGCAGTCTCCGCCGTGGTGGGTGCGATTGTCGTGCTGCGTCCGGCGAGCGTGTTGCGTTGGACCCGCCGGGGATTCTTCGCCTGGCGCACATGGACCAGCGTGCGCACGGCGCTGCCCGCTTTCGTGGCACGCTTTCTGTGACGACAGCTTCTCTGAAAGACGGCGAAAAGGGTGCGAGCGCATTGCACCGCTGCAGCCACTGACCCGCGCTCAGCGCATTGCCGCATCACGGTAACGCACAACCGCCAGTTCAGTCACCGCCGTACCCTGGTTGCCCCAGGAGGAACGGATATGGGTCAACACGGCAGCCACCGCGCGATCGTCCAGTTCCAGTTTGTACGGCGGCATGCCAAACGGGCGCGGATTGCCCTTCGTGGCAGGGGAGAAGCCACCGTGCAACACCACCTGCACCATGTTGGCGGTATTGGCCATCAGCACTGCACGGTTGCCCGCCAACGCCGGATAGGCGCCTGGCACGCCCTGACCATCGTCACCATGGCAGCTGGCACAGTTTTTGTCGTAGATATCGGCACCCTGGGGGGAAGCGGCCGAACCTGCAGCGGCCGCTGCAGTCGAGGGCGCAGGTTCAACCTGGGGCAAGGATTTCAGATAGATCGCCATCGCCTGCAGGTCCGGCTCTGACAGGTATTGCGTGCTGTGCAGCACCACCTCCGCCATGGGTCCGGAGACACTCGCCGATGCCGACACCCCGGTTTGAAGCAGCCGCACGATATCGGCAGTGCGCCACTTGCCAAGCCCCGCTTCGGACGACAACACCAGCGACGGCGCATACCAGTTCTGCATCGGCATCGGCCCGCCGTAGAGGTCCTGGCTGTCGTTCACTGCGCCCAACAGGTTGCGCGGCGTGTGGCAGGCGCTGCAGTGACCCAGGCCGCGCACCAGGTAGGCGCCACGGTTCCAGGCAGCGTCTTGCGCGGGATCCGGCTGAAACGCCTTCGGTTCGAAATACAGGGTGCGCCAGGCGGCCAGCGCCACCTGGGAGTCATACGGCCAGCGCAGGGCATGGGGACGGTTCGCATGGGTCACAGCCGGCACGCTGCGCAGGTATGCGAACAACGCATCGGCATCGTCCTGCGTGATCTGCGTGAAGCTGGTGTAGGGGAATGCCGGATACAGCAGCCGACCGTCCTTGGAGCGCCCTTCGTGCATCGCACGCCAGAAGTCGACCGGCGTCCAGGTTCCGATACCGGTAGCGCGGTCGGGTGTCAGGTTGCTGGAATACACCGTGCCGAACGGCGTCTCGATCGCCAGCCCCCCCGCATACGTGTCCCCACCACGGCGGGTGTGGCACAACATGCAATTGCCGGCCCGTGCAAGGTAGGCACCCTTGCCAACCAGGTCGGCCACAACCGACCGTGCGCCCGCTGCCGGCGTCGCCTGCATGCCATCGGATAGCCACGCCCACCACAAGCCTGCAGCCACAACCAGTGCCAGAGTGACGGCCGCCCCGATTCGCCTGGCGCGGTTCATGGTGTTGCGGCTCGCAATTCGGGCGCGCTGCCACAGGCGGATCGCACGCCCGTTGCACGGGCCAACGCACCGATGGGCACTGCGTGGGTATTGGCCGGCAAAGGTTGCGCAAAAAGCCAGGCACTGACAGCAGATACCTCGTTGGTCGTCAGCACACGCGCCACGTGTGCCATGCAATCGGGTTCGGCCGCATGTCGCTGCCCCGATTTCCAGGCACCGAGTTGCGCATTGATGTAGTCACGCGGCAGCCCCAGCAGGCCCGGAACACTCGGCAAAACGCCCGTCAATGCGGCACCGTGACAAGCAGTACAGGCCGCCAGTTTGCGATCAGGGTCGCCCCGCGTGACCAGCGTGACCGCCATGTCGGTCGTGTCGGCCGACAACTGCGCGGCAAACGGCGCCGGATACGGCAGGTCCAGCGAAGAGAAATAGTGCGCAATCTCGCGCAAATAGTCGTCGTTCAACAGCGCGACCATGCCCGTCATCAGGGAGTACGCGCGTTTTCCATCGCGAAAATTGCGCAGCTGGTTAAAAAGGTATCCGGCTGGCTTGCCGGCAATCCGCGGAAAATAGGCATCGCCCACGGCCCGCCCGTCCTGACCATGGCAGCCCGTGCATGCGAGCACCCGCTGGGCTATGGTGTCCTCGAACGGCGCCGCCATGGCGCTGCGGCCCGACAACAAACACACCAACAGCAGCACACACACGCAGAGGCGGTGTCGGCCGGATGCGAGGGCTAGCCGCATGGGGTTGCCGACAGACGACGCCTGCAATGCAGTAACGGACTATTTCCTGCGTGCACGCCCTTCCCCCGCCGCGCCCGCCCCACCCTGCGACAAACCTTCCGACATTCCGATCAGCACACCGCTGACCAGTGCCGAATAACTGTCCATCATGGTCTGCGCGGCCTTCATGCTGCTGGCGCGACTGCTGCGCATGGCATCACGCGATTGATGCAACAGCTGCTCGATCGCCTCACTGGCCTGGCTGCCGGTGCCGGTGCCATTGAGTTTCATCGCCGACAACACCTGCTCCCACGGACCCTGCATCGGGCCACCTGCGCCCTTGACCGCTTTGCCAACAGCATCGAAAAACACGTCTTCCATCTTCTCGACATTGGCCAGCGCGGTTTTCATCTGCTTGCCCTCCATGTCCACGCCCTGCGACGCCAATTGCTCCAGCGCCTTGCGATTGGCCTGCACCGCCTGCAACATCGCCGAGTCCATGCCGGCAAACGCCTTGCCCAGCATGGCCTCGATATCTGCCGGTCCGGCCGGGTTGAGCGCCGCGCCGGCAGAACTGGCCTCGGTCACGGTCTTGAGCACCTTGCGGATGTTTTCCATGCTCAACTCACGCCCTTGCAGCGCCTTGAGCGTGGCCTCGCTCACTGCCTTGCGCAAGGCCTCGCCCTGCTTGGCGGTGGCTTGCGAGAACATGTTGATGATGGCGTCCTGGTCGATTCCTGACTTGATCATGGTGGTCTCCTGTTCGGGTTGTGGTATAGCCAATGGGTAAAAGGCGTTCACCATTATCAGCCCGCAATGCGCCGAGCCTGCAAGCGCAGCGCCGTCGGGCGGTGAAGCCCTTCACTGGAGCACCTTCGTGCTTCGCACTGCGGTATTCGCCCTTGGGAGCGGCCCGGCGGCGCTCACTGGAGCACCTTCGTGCTTCGCACTGCGGTATTCGCCCTTGGGAGCGGCCCGGCGGCGCTCACTGGAGCACCTTCGTGCTTCGCACTGCGGTATTCGCCCTTGGGAGCGGCCCGGCGGCGCTCATACCTGCATATTCCGCAGCACCGGCTCTTCCTTGATCGGCAGGTGGATCAAGGCCGCGCCGACAGCCAGCACGATATCGATGTACCAGACCCAGTCGTAGTTGCCGGTGGCCTGAAACACCTGCCCGCCCAGCCAGGCGCCCAGGAAGCCGCCAATCTGATGGGCGAACATGACGAGCCCGAACAACGTGGCCATGTTCGACATGCCAAAGAACTTGACCACCAGCCCGGCCGTGGGCGGTACCGTGGAGAGGAACGTGAGGCCCATGACAGCGGCGAACACCAGCACCACGGTACCGGTCTTGGGCGCCAGCAGGAACAGCAACACGGCGATGGCACGGGTGGCATACACCAGCGACAACAGGGACTTCATGCGCCAGCGGCCAATCGCCCAACCCATGGCGACGCTGCCCACGACGTTGAACAGGCCGATCATCGCCAGCGACCAGGCACCGAATGCGACCGGAAGCCCGCATGCCGCGATCACCCCCGGCAAATGGGTGGCCAGGAACGCGACGTGGAAGCCACAGACAAAAAATCCAGCCGCCAGCAGGCCATAGCTGCGCTCGCGCAAGGCGGCCCGGATCGCCGCGCGTGTGCTCACGACCGCCTGGCCTGGCGTCGTGGCTTGCAGTGCATTACCGCGCAACAGGTATGCCGCGGGCAGCGCCAGCAAAACGCACAGCGCCAGTACTTGCATCGCATTGGCCCAGCCCACACCCACCAACAAGGCGCCGGCAATCGGTGCCATCAGAAACTGTCCCATCGAGCCGCCGGCATTCACGATGCCAGTGGCCAGGCCACGACGCCGTGGCACGATCAGCCGGTTCGTGGCCGCCATCAGTACCGCCGGGCCGGCCAACCCCGCGCCACCGGCGGCCAGAATACCAATGGCCAGGATCAACCCTGCGGTGCTGGTCATCCATGGCGTGATGAACATGCCCAGCGTCACCAGCAACACCCCTGCCAGCAGCACCCGCCCGGCGCCCACCTTGTCGGCAACAGCGCCGGCGAATGGCTGGGTCAGGCCCCAGAACAACTGCCCGAACGCAAAGGCCAGGCTGATGTTGCCCAGGCCCAGGCCGGTCGCCGTATTGAGCGGCCCCAGGAACAGGCCCATAGTCTGTCGCACCCCCATCGTCAAGCCGAAAGTACCGGCGGCAGCCAGCAGCACCAGCCACAGGCCGACATGCGAAGGCCGCGACGATGCGGCGTGTGTGGCGCTCGCCATGAGCGTTACGCCTCCCCGTTGGTTGCGTCTGCCCCTACCGTATCCATCACATGCGCGAGTTGCCGGTGCAACGCAACCACGTTGTCGTCGCCGAGCAGACGGTTGACGCGTTGTTGCACCCGCTTCCAGTGGCGTTGCCCCTGCAGATGCTTGGCGCGCCCGTCGCCGGTAGTCGTGACGCGGCGACTACGCGCGTCATCGCCAACACCGATCTCGACCCAGCCGGCGAGCACCAGCGGCCGCAGGTTGCGCGTCAAGGTCGACGGCTGCATCTTCATCGCCTGCGCCAACCCACCCGGACTGACCGGGCCGAGTCGGACCACGTGCGACAACAGCGAATACTGGGTGGTCTTGAGCCCCGCTTTGGCCAACTCTGCGTCATACAGACGGTCCATCCGGCGAACCAGTTGGTGCAACAGAAAATTGGTGCACCCGCGCGGCAACGGCTCGGTTGCCGACACAGTAACAGCAGTCGGTGATTGATTCATTATATTATTGTAGCTACAATTATTGCATATGCAATTAAAAAGAACCCACTCCATGACGCCGACCACAACATCCCGCGCTGCCGATGACCTGCTCGCCAGCTGGCTAGCCGACGAAAAACGGGGGCGCGCCATGCTGGACGCCGGTGTCGGCTGCGGCATTGCCACACCCGACATGGTCGCCGGTAGAACCGGCCTGGAGATGATGCAGTCGATGCTGCGCGGCGAGTGTCCGTACCCACCGATCGCCCGCACACTGGATTTCATGCTGATCGCGGTGGGCGAAGGCTCTGCCGTGTTCCAGGGCACACCGCAACCGGGGCATTACAACCCGCTGGGCAGCGTACATGGCGGCTGGTTCGCCACCCTGCTCGACTCGGCGCTGGGCTGCGCCGTCCACACCCGGATGCCTGCGGGGCGCGCCTACACCACGGCCGAACTCAGCGTGAACCTGGTGCGCGCCATCACGACAAAAGTGCCGCGTGTGCGCGCCGAGGGTCGGGTGATCCACTGCGGGCGCCAGCTCGCCACGGCCGACGCGCGCCTGGTCGGACACGACGGCACCCTGTATGCCCATGCCACCACCACCTGCCTGGTTTTCGAGACGCAAGCCACTGCACGCAAATGACTTCTGGGGCATGATGGATCCACCGTTGAACGAAGGAGCCTCCATGTCCAGAATCCTGTCTGCCACTGCCCTGGCCATGGCCCTGAGTCTCAGCCTGCTCGCCTGGACTCCCGAAGTGGCGCGCGCGCAGACCGCCGCAGATATCACCCAGGTGGCGCCGGCAGATGCACAGGCGGCGCAGGCGCTGGTGCGTGCGCAACTGGACGCCTTCGCAGCCGATGACGCCGAACAGGCCTTTTCCTATGCCACCGCATCGATCCGCCAGATGTTCGGCACGCCCGCGCAGTTCTTCCGCATGGTGCGCAGTTCCTACCCCGTCGTATACCGACCGGCAAAGGTGGTGTTCCTCAAAGCCGAAACCGCCGACGGCGCACTGGTACAACCGGTGCATATGACCGATCGCGAAGGCACCACCTGGCTGGCGCTGTACCGTTTGCAGCGCGACGACGCCAAGACCTGGCGTATCGGCGGCTGCGTGCTGGTGCCGCGCGCCGGCAAGACCGTATAGCCACACCATCTGGCCGGGCCGTGACACAATTTAGGGATGTGCGACAACTGCCAGCGACGCTGGCGGCCCGCAACCGGCGATCCGTCCAACCTCCCTCCTACTGAAGAATTCACTATGCGACTGCTTCACACCATGCTGCGCGTTGGCGACCTGCAACGCTCCATCGATTTCTACACCAAGGTCCTGGGCATGCAATTGCTGCGCACCTCGGAAAACAAGGAATACAAGTACACACTGGCCTTCGTCGGTTATGGATCAAATCCCGACCACGCCGAACTGGAGCTGACCTACAACCACGGCGTGGACGAGTACGATATGGGCACCGCCTACGGCCATATCGCGCTACAGGTGCAAGACGCCTACGCGGCCTGCGAGAAGATCAAGGCCGCTGGCGGCAACGTGACCCGCGCGGCCGGCCCGGTCAAGGGCGGCACTACGGTGATCGCCTTTGTCACCGACCCGGACGGGTACAAGGTCGAGCTGATCCAGCGCTGAGCCTCGCCGACCATGGGTTCAGGGGGCATTGACGCGCGCGGCGCCTGGCTGGTTTTCGGCGCCGCTGCGGTCTGGAGCTTTGGCGGTGCGATCGCACGTTTCCTGAGCGTTACCGACAGCTGGACCATCATTTTCTGGCGCTCGGTCTGCGCCGCCGTGTTCCTGCTGGGCTTCATGTTCAAACGCGACGGCATGCGCGGCACGGCAACCCTGTTTCGCGACATGGGCTGGGCCGGCATCGGTGTCGGTGTGTGTTTTGCCACCGCCTCCACGTCGTTCATCGTCGCGCTGTCGCACACCACGGTAGCCAACATCCTGCTGATGCAGGCCGGCGCGCCGCTGTTTGCTGCACTGCTGATGTTTCTGCTGTTTCGAGAACGGGTCGGGACCGGCACCTGGGTCGCGATTGCTGCCGTGATGGCCGGCATCACGGTGATGGTGTCGGACTCGCTTGACGGCAGCGTGTCGCCAGTCGGTGACGGACTCGCCTTGCTGATCGCGCTGGCCTTTGCATCAGCCACCGTTCTGACCCGTCGCAACGCCCATGTGCGCATGATGCCGGCGGCCTGCCTGGGCACCCTGATCACGCTGGTGGCGGGTTTCATGTTCGCCGGCTCCCTGCGGGTCAGCGCAGCCGATGCGGCATGGCTGTTCGTGTTCGGTGCGCTGAACCTGGCGCTGGGCATGATGTTCTTCGTCACCGGTGTGCGCCTGCTGCCGGCTGCCGTGGCGGCGCTGATCGGCACCGCTGAACCGGTGCTGGGTCCGATCTGGGTCTGGCTGGTTCATGGCGAAGTACCGGTGGGCCGTACCTTGATTGGCGGTGCCATCGTCATCGCGGCGTTGCTGATACACCTGGCCTGGCAGATGCGGCTGCCGCGCCAACCGCGCAACGTTCCGTTGGCGGACTGAGAGCAGACCCGAATCGAAACACCTGGTCAGCCAAGAACGCCGCTATACGCTTTCGCAGGTCATCGTGAACCGCCACTACGATCCCAACCAACCCCACCATAGCCCGAACGGTTTCCGCAACCGCAATGGCGACTTCGCGCCCAGGAGCCTGGGCGAGGTGCTGCGCTGGAAACGCGAGGCCGCGCGCAACGGCCTGCCACCGCCGCCGCAAGCGCCCACGCCGCAAGTCACACCCGAACTGGATTTCCTGCGGGCCAACGCACTGGCCGGAGCGGGCATGGCACCCACGGTCACCTGGATTGGCCACGCCACGGCCATGGCACAACTGGGTGGCATCACGCTGTTGACCGATCCAATCTTCTCGGAACGCGCATCCCCGCTGCCCTTCGTCGGTCCCAGGCGCCATGTGCCGCCTGGCATCGCCGCGCCCGACCTGCCGCGCATCGACCTGGTGCTGGTGTCGCACAACCACTATGACCATCTGGACGACGCGTCGGTCCCGCCCTCAATACCCAGGCCGGTGGGCCGCCGTTGTTCATTGTGCCGCTCGGCCTGCGCGTCTGGCTCGCGAACCGGGGTATCCACTCGACGGTGGAACTCGACTGGTGGCAGGTGCACCGCATCCAAGGCCCACGGGGCGGCATCGACGTGATGTTGTCGCCGGCCCAGCACTGGTCCGGGTGCGGGCTGCGTGACCGCATGGCCACCTTGTGGGGTGGTTTTGCCGTGTTCGCGACGGACTGCCATCTGTTTTACGCCGGCGACACCGGTTATTCGCGTGATTTTCTCGACCTGCGCGCACACATTGCCGAACGCCAACAACCCGATGCAGGCGGCGGTTTCGACATCGCGCTGCTGCCCATCGGAGCCTACGAACCACGCTGGGTCATGACCGAGCAGCATGTAAACGCGGCCGAGGCGGTGAAAATTCACCGCGACCTGGGTGCCAAGCGCTCGCTGGGCTTGCACTGGGGCACCTTCGAGTTGACCGACGAGGCGCTGGACGAGCCTCCGCGCTCGCTGGCGCTTGAGGCACGCACAGCAGGGCTGAAGGACGACGAATTCTTTGTGCTGGCGGTAGGAGAGACGCGTCGTCTGACGCCGCGCAGCTGATTGCGTTCCATTCAGCTTGCGTTCACACATGCCGGCGCACCATAGGCTCCAACCTAACCCCCCGGAGCCTCTCCATGAACCGCCTCGCCCTTCTCCCCCTGCTGACCATCGCCGCAATGGCTGCACATGCAGAGACCTATATCGACACTGCGCGGGTGCGCAGCGTTCAGCCACAGTACGAATCGGTGACGACTCCACGCCAGCAATGCACCAACCAGTGGATCAACGAGGAGCAACGCGTGCAGGCGCCACGCGGCTACGGCGGCGCAGTGATCGGTGGCGTGGCCGGAGCCGTGCTGGGCAACCAGGTCGGCAAAGGCCATGGTCGAGAGGCTGCCACTGCGCTGGGCGCCGTGCTGGGCGCATTTACCGGAGACCGCGTGGACAACCGCGACCGTGGTGGTGACCGTTACGAGCAGGTGCCGCGCCAGGTCCAGACCTGCCAGACCGTCAACGACGTGCAGCAGCGCCTGACCGGTTATCAAGTGGACTACGAATACCGCGGCCAGCAGTTCACCGCGTTGCTGCCCCAGGACCCTGGCAACCGCCTGCAAGTGCGTGTGTCGGTGGACCCGGTGGTGCGGTAGTACGATGCCCTGATGTTCCCCTCGACCACGCGTTCCGTCATGATGACCCCGAGCCCGGCCGCAGCGCGTCTGCCCCACCGAAGCAGTGCCATCAAATCTGTGGCCGCCGGGCGTTTTCTTGAGAAAACCGCCCTGCGCCTGCTCGCGGCCTGCACCGTGACGCTCGCGCTGGCCGCGCCTGCATGGGCCGACGTCAGCCGCGATCAGGCAGTTGCCGCCGCCCAGCAGCAGACGGGCGGTCGTGTGTTGTCGGTGGACAAGACAGAATCCGGCCGCCGACCCGTGTGGCGCGTCAAGGTCGTCACGCCGAAAGGCGAGGTGCGTGTCGTGTTCATCGATGCAGGCGCCGGGCGCGGCGATTGATGCGACCCGCGCAGGAAACCAGCCGTCCATGCGCCTGTTGCTGATCGAGGACGAAGCACCGCTGCGGCTCACGCTGGCGCGCCGGCTCGAGGCCGACGGTTACCGCGTCGACCAGGCGTTGGATGGCGAGGACGGCCTGCACCAGGCACGCGAATACCCGGTGGACCTGGCCATCGTGGACCTGGGGCTGCCCAAGGTCAACGGCCTCACCATCGTGCAGCAACTGCGGGCCGATGGCCGCACATTGCCGATCCTGATCCTCACCGCTCGCGGTGGCTGGCAGGACAAGGTGACAGGCCTGGAGGCCGGCGCCGACGACTACCTCGTCAAGCCGTTCGAATACCCCGAACTTGCGGCGCGGGTCAAGGCGCTGCTGCGGCGCGCAACCCAATCCGCATCGGACGTGCTCACGCTTGGACCCCTGGCGATCGACTTCTCGGCGCAGCGTGCGCATCTCGACGGCGCACCGGTGGAGCTGACCGCGTTCGAATACCGCGTGCTCGCATACCTGGTGCGCGAGCGTGCGCGCGTGGTCAGCAAACAGGAACTGTCGGACTACCTTTACCCGCATGACGACGACCGCGACAGCAATGTGCTCGAGGTGCTGATCGGCCGGCTGCGCCGCAAGCTCGATCCGGCGGGCACGTTGATACCGATCGAGACGCTGCGCGGGCGGGGATATCGCCTGACGCTGACATGATGCCCCCCATCATGCAGCGCACCATGGGTCGATCCATGCGTGCGCGCCTGATCCTGGGCGCCACACTGGTGCTGGTCGCCTTCATTGCCGCCGCAGGGTTGGCGGTGCAACGGGCCCATGCCGACAGCGTGCAGGCAGCCCATTTCGCGCAGCTGCAAGGCACGGTCTATCTGCTGCTGGCCGGCGCCGAAGTCGATGCCGGCGGCGCGCTGGTGATGCCACCGTCGTTCCCCGAGCCGCGCCTGTCCCTGCCAGGCTCGGGTCTGTACGCCAGTGTGCGCAATGTGGCTCGTGACACCCAATGGCGCTCGCCTTCCACCGTGACCATGCGCGTGCCGTTTCTGCGCGATGCGCCCGTGGGTCAATGGCGATTCGAGACGGCTGAGACCGATGGGCGCGACTACCTCGCAGTGGCCTATGGCGTCAGCTGGGTCGCGGGCAATCAGGCCGTTCCCCTGGCGTTGTCGGTGCTGGAAGACAGCGCCGGACTCAAGCGCGAAGTGGCTGCGTTCGCGCGCACACTGTGGACATGGCTCGGCGGCGCCGGTCTGTTGTTGCTGCTATCGCAGGCCGCGCTGCTGCAGTGGGGCCTGGCGCCGCTGCGCCGGGTGGCACAGGAGATACGGCGCATCGAAACCGGAGAGCAGGCCGAGGTGCAGCAACACTACCCGAGCGAAATTGCGGCACTGACAGACAACCTCAACACGCTGATCCGCCAGGAGCGCGTGCGCCAGACACGCTTCAAGGAGGCGCTCAGTTTTCTCGCCCACAGCCTGAAGACACCGCTGGCCGTGCTGCGCGGCGCCATGGACGAGCCCGACCAGCTGCGCGCGACCGTCGGAGAGCAGGTCCAGCGCATGGACGACATCGTGCAACACCAGCTCGGCCGCGCAGGTGCCAGCGGCACGGCGCGTTTCGTTCCTTATCTGCGCCTCGCTCCGATACTGGCACGCATCCGCGATGCACTGGCCAAGGTGCACGCCGGCAAGGCCCTGGCCTTCACGCTGGACTGCCCGGACGAGCTGGAGTGGCGCATCGACGAGGGCGACGCATTCGAGATACTGGGCAACCTGATGGACAACGCATCCAAATGGGCCGGACAACGTGTGACAGTGCGCGTCGCGCGCGGCACCCAGGGGCTGATTATGCGCGTCGACGACGACGGCCCGGGTTTCCCCGAGGATACGGCGTCAGTGCTGCAGTTGCATGTGCGCGCCGATGAGCAGGTACCCGGCCATGGCGTCGGTTTGGCGGTGGTCAATGATCTTGTCGTCAACCACCAAGGGACACTGCTACTGACGCGCTCCGACTGGGGCGGCGCGCGGGTCGAGATCGTATTGCCGACGCCTTGAATGCGCCGGGGCGATGCGAGACGGGGACCAAACGCAAAGAATCGTTTTCGTTCAGGCAGTGTTCAGTCAGCCGGTCGCACCATAGGGGCAACCCAACCCAAGGAGCCACTCCATGCCATCTTCCCTTTTTTCCAGGCGTTTCGCAGCCGCGGCCGCCCTTGTGTTCGTTGTTCTGGGCGTGGCCTCCAGCGCGCACGCACGCAGCGACGTCACCTTCTCCATCGGCATACAAGTGCCGGGGGCCTACGTGCAGCCGGCGCCGGTCTACGTGCAGCCCCCGCATGTCTACTACCAGCCGCAGCCTGTCTACGTGCTACCTGCTCCTATCTACCTGCAGCCCCGTCCGGTATTCGTGCAACCGCCGGCGTATGGTGTCTACTACCGAAGCCGACCTGACTGGCACCGTAACCAATGGGAACGCAACCGCAAGCACGGTCGTCATGGGGATCGTCGGGATCGCGGGAAACGCGGCGGGCAGCGGCACTGACCACGGGACCAAATGCATGCTCAGGTCGCTGCACGCCCAACAGCACACGGTCGCCTGCGAGCAGGCTTATCATCCGTTCCTGCCGGGCGGCCCGACCCTCAATTCACCGACCGCGTGCGCCCTTCCCAGTGCGGCTTGCGCAGTTCTGTCTTCTGGATCTTTCCCGCCCCCGTCATCGGCAAGGACTCGCGGAACTCGACGCTGCACGGGCATTTGTAGCCGGCAATCAGATCATTGCAATGCGCCGACAGTTCCTGTTCGGTCGCGACGACCCCGGCCTTGAGCACCACCACCGCATGCACCGCCTCGCCCCATGCGTCGCTGGGAATACCGATCACCGCGCTGGCGGCCACGGCCGGGTGCTGGGCCAGGGCGTTCTCGACTTCGGCCGAATAGACGTTCTCGCCGCCACTGACGATCATGTCCTTCATGCGGTCGACGATGTACAGGTAACCGTCTTCGTCCATGCGCCCGCCGTCGCCGGTGTGCATCCAGCCGCCCCGCAGCACCGCGGCAGTCAGCTCCGGCTTGTTCCAGTAACCGAGCATGGTGTTGGGACCGCGCACCGCGACCTCGCCGACGGTGCCCAGCGGCACCTCCTTCCCGTCGATATCGACCACCCGCACCTCGGTCGTCAACGTCGCGCGGCCGGCTGAACGCAGCAGCCCCGCCTTGCCGCTGTCGCCCCGGTGGTCGGCTGCCGTCAGGTAGGTGGCGCAGGGAGAGAGTTCGGTCATGCCATAAGCCTGAATAAAACCCGCGCTCGGAAAACGCAGCATCGCCCGCTGCAACACCGCTTCGCTGATCACCGAGCCGCCATAAGCCAGTACCTGCACGCTAGACACATCGTATTGACCAGCCTCGGGATGGTCGGTCGCCAGCTGGATCATGGTGGGCACCAGCAATAGATGCGTCACGCCATGCTGCTGGATCACCTGCAACGTGCCCAGCGGCGTGAACATGGGCGCGATCACGAAAGTTCCGCCGACGGCAGCGTGCGCAAGCATCATCGCACCCGCGGCAATGTGGAACATCGGCGCGATCAGCAACGTGCGGCCGTCGCCACGCGTCATGCCCTCGCCCACCGCGGCCAGGGCGTTGGCGCACAGGCTGTCATGGCTGAGCATCACGCCCTTGGGGAAGCCGGTGGTACCGCCGGTATACATCACGCCGGCCAGGTCATCGCCGCTACACCCGGCATCGGCCACTGGCGCGGCGGACTGAAGCAAGGTCTCGTAGTTCAGCATGCCGTCCGGCGTAGCACCGTCGCCGGTGTAGACCACGGTCTGCAAGGTCTTGCTGCGACTGCGAAGCTCGGCCACCAACCCCTTGAACTGCTCGTCGACCAGCAGGATCCGCGTATCGCAGTCGTCCAGCGAATAGGCGATCTCTGCCGCACTCCAGCGAATATTCACTGGATTGACCGCGCCGCCGCCCCGCCAGGTGCCGAAGTAGAACTCCAGGTAGCGGTCGGAATTCAGTCCGAGCATGCCGACCCTGTCACGTTTGCCCATACCGAGTTTTTACAGCGCGCCGGCCAGCTGGGCCACCCGGTCCGCATATTGCCTGTAACTGTGCTGGCGCGAGCCGAAAATGGTGGCGATCTGCTGCGGGTGGCGCTGCACGGCGCGGTGCAGGCCCTGGGTCAGGTACATCGGCACCGGGTGTCTCCTTATTTTTGGCCCGCATGAATCACCGGGCAGTCATTCGGAACGACACGGAATGCTTTCCGCATCGAACGGAAATGGTATTGGATGCGCCCGCTCAATGGGACTGACCCACCATTTTTACTACGACTTCGCCACCATCGCCGCTTCCCCCACCAGCCAATCCCGCAAAAACACAGCCTCCGCCCGCAACTTACCGCGTCGTGACGCAACGATATAGATCGGCTGCTCCGTCGTCACACTCTGCGACACCGGGCGCACCAGCAACCCTTGCGCGATCAGAGGGTCGACCAGGTGCCGCCAGCCCAACGCAACGCCCTGGCCTTCGATCGCCGCCTGCAGCACCACCGAATAGTCGTTGAAGCGAAACAACCGGGTATTGCGCCCGAGCGCAACACCGAAACGCGCCAGCCAGCCCGACCAGCCCAGGCGTGGGCGATACCGTTCCTCCAGATGCAGCAGGCTGGCCCGCGTCAGCGCCTGCACGTCGGCGAGAGGTCCGTGCTCTTGCAGGTAAGCCGGGCTGCAGACCGGGAAGATGGCTTCGTCAACGAAATGCCAGCGCTGGTGCTGTGGAAACTCGCCGGTACCCAGTGTGATCGCCAGGTCGATACGTTCGCGGCCCAGGTCCAGGTCAGTGTCGGTGGTGATACAACGCAGATCGATGTCCGGGTGTTGCTGCTTGAAGCGGGCGATGCGCGGAAGCAACCACCAGGTGGCGGTGGCGGTGGACACGGCCAGCGTCACCTGGGGGCCCGGCGTCATCGCACGCACCTCGCCCAGCGCCTGGTCGATCAGTGTCAGGCCCAGGCTGACCTGTTCATACAGATGGCGTCCCGCATCGGTGGTCTCCACACCCTTGTGGCGGCGCTCGAACAGGGTCACACCCAGCTCACGCTCGAGTTCCCGCATTGCATGGCTGATCGCCGGCTGGCTGATCGACAGCTCCTCGGCGGCACGCGTGAAGCTGCCGGTACGGGCGGCGGCTTCGAACGTGATCAAGTTCGCCATGGCGGGTTGCTGGAATCGCTTGGACATGAGCCGATCTTATGGCAAAGATGAAAACATATGCCGATCACAACCGGCACTATTCACTCTAACATTCAGTCAGTTCGGCACATTTCCAGCCGTGAACCTGGTGCAATGACATGAGTGACACTGATACCAAACGGCATCGCCGTGGCGGCCGCGAGCGGCGCGACCCGAACGCCAAACCATCGGCACCGCCCTACATCCGCCGCAACATTCCCACCTACGATGTCATGGGGGAGGAAAACCTGTTGAAGATCGAGGCCGCGGCCGACCGCATCCTTGCTGAAGTCGGGCTGGACATCCGTGACGACGACGAATGCCTGGCGCTGTTTCGCAAATCGGGCGCCAAGGTCGACGGCATGCGGGTGCGCTTCGAACCCGGCCACCTGCGCGAGATCCTGAAGACGGCGCCGAAGGAGTTCACCCAACATGCGCGCAACCCGGCGCGCTCGGTGCAGATCGGCGGCAACAACGTGGTGTTCGCGCCCGCTTACGGCTCACCGTTCGTGATGGACCTGGACAAGGGCCGTCGTTACGGCACGCTGGAGGATTTCCAGAACTTCATCAAGCTGGCTTACAACTGCCCCTGGCTGCACCACTCGGGTGGCACGGTGTGTGAGCCAACCGATGTGCCGGTCAACAAGCGCCATCTCGACATGGTGTATGCGCACATCCGTTACTCCGACAAGGCCTACATGGGCTCGATCACCTCCGCGGAGCGCGCGGAGGATTCCATCGAGATGAGTCGCCTGCTGTTCGGTGCCGACTTCGTTGACCAGAACTGCGTCATCCTGGGCAATGTCAACGTCAACTCGCCGTTGTTGTGGGACGGCACCATGACCACCGCCGCGCGCGCCTATGCCCGCGCCAACCAGGCGGCGGTGATCGTGCCATTCATACTGGGTGGCGCGATGGGCCCGGTCACCAATGCCGGCGCCATTGCGCAGGCATTGGCCGAGACCATGGTCGGCTGCGCCATCACCCAACTCGAGCGCCCCGGCGCGCCGGTGATCTTCGGCAATTTCCTGTCCAGCATGTCGTTGCGCTCGGGTTCGCCCACCTTCGGCACGCCCGAGCCGGCGGTCGGCTCCATGGTGATCGGGCAGCTGGCACGGCGCCTGGGCCTGCCTTTGCGCTGCGCCGGCTCGTTCACCACGTCCAAGCTGCCCGACGGCCAGGCGATGCAGGAAAGCGTGATGTCGATGTTGTCGGCGGTCCATTGCGGCGCCAACTTCATCCTGCATTCGGCCGGTTTCCTCGATGGCCTGCTGGCGATGAGCTATGAGAAGTTCATGATGGATGCCGACTTCTGCGGCGCCTTGCACAGCTATATGGCCGGCATTACCGTGGACGACAACACACTGGCGATCGACGCGTTCAAGGAGGTTGGTCCCGGTAGCCACTTCCTCGGTTGTGCACATACCATGGCCAATTACACGACCGCCTTTTTCGACTCGACCATCTCTGACGACCGGCCGTTCGAGACCTGGAGCGAAGACGGCTCGCGCGACAGCGCCTCCCGCGCCAATACCCGCTGGAAGGCCTCGCTGGCCGAGTACCAGGCGCCACCGATCGACGAAGCAGTGGACGAGTCGATTCGTGACTATGTGACGCGCAAGAAGGCGTCTATGACAGACCAATGGTATTGAGGAATCCGGCAATGTCCACCAGCAACGATCCCCTGCTCCAACCGTTCCAGCTACGCCACCTGCGGCTGAAGAACCGCATCATCATCACCGCGCACGAACCGGCCTACCCGGAAGACGGCATGCCCAAGGAGCGATACCGCGCCTACCAGGTCGAACGCGCCAAGGGCGGCATCGCGATGACGATGACCGCCGGCTCGGCGGCCGTGTCGCGTGACAGCCCGCCGGTGTTCAACAACATCCTGGCCTACAAGGACGAGGTGGTGCCGTGGATGCGCGACATGACCGACGCGATCCACGAACACGACTGCGCGGTGATGATCCAGCTGACCCACCTGGGCCGGCGCACCACCTGGTCCAAGGCCGACTGGTTGCCTGCCGTGGCGCCCTCGCATGAGCGCGAGGCGGCGCACCGGGCGTTTCCAAAGAAGATGGAAGACTGGGACATCAGCCGCATCATCCAGGACTATGTCGATGCGGCCGACCGTATGGTGGCCGCCGGCGTCGACGGTATCGAGTTCGAGGCCTACGGCCACCTGATGGAGCAGTTCTGGTCGCCGCTGACGAACACGCTGGACGCACCGTATGGCGGCAACCTGGAGAACCGGCTGCGATTCGCATTCGAGGTGCTCAGGGCGGTACGCAAACGCATCGGCGACAAACCGATCCTGGGTCTGCGCTATTCGGCCGACGACACCCTGCCCAACAGCGTATCCAGCAAGGACGGCATCACGATCTCGCAAATGCTCAAGGACAGTGGTCTGGTCGACTACCTGAACATCGTGCGCGGCCATATTGACACCGACGCCGGCCTGACCGACCTGATACCGGTGCAGGGCATGCGCAGCAACCCGCATTTGGATTTCGCCGGCGAGATCCGTGCCGCGACCGGTTTCCCGACCTTCCACGCAGCCAAGATCCAGGACGTCACCACGGCGCGCCACGCCATTGCGTCCGGCAAGCTCGATATGGTCGGCATGACGCGCGCCCACCTGACCGACCCGCATATCGTGCGCAAGATCATGCTGGGCAAGGAAGACACCATCCGCCCCTGTGTCGGCGCCAACTTCTGCCTCGACCGCATCTACCAGGGCGGCGAAGCCTATTGCATCCACAACCCGGCGACCGGCCGCGAACTGACGATGCCGCACGAGATCACGCCGGCCAGCGTCAAACGCAAGGTGGTCGTCATCGGCGCCGGGCCCGCAGGCCTGGAGGCTGCACGTGTCGCAGCCGACCGCGGCCATGACGTCATCGTGTTTGAAGCCGCGCCCAAGGCCGGCGGCCAGATCCGACTGACCAGCCAGAGCCCGCGCCGGCGCGAGATGATCGGCATCATCGACTGGCGGCTGGCGCGTTGCGAAGAGCGCGGCGTCCAGATGCGATTCAACACACTGGCCGATGCCGAGACCGTGCGGGCAGAGAAGCCCGATGTCGTCATCATTGCCACCGGCGGCCTGCCGCACACCGAGGTGCTGAGCGCAGGCAACGACCTGGTGGTGTCGAGCTGGGACATCCTGGGCGGCGACGTCAAGCCCGGGCGCAACGTACTGCTGTTCGACGATGCCGGCGACCACCCTGCGTTGCAGGCGGCCGAGGTGATCGCCGCCGCCGGTGCCCGTGTCGAGATCATGACACCCGACCGCTCCTTCGCGCCCGAGGTGATGGCGATGAACCTGGTGCCTTACATGCGCAGCCTGCAGAAACACGACGTGACCTTCACAGTGACGTTCCGCCTCGAATCGGTGCAGCGCGACGGCGACGGCCTGCTGGCCATCGTTGGCAGTGACTACGGTGGTGTACGCAAGGAGCGACGTGTCGACCAGGTGGTCGTCAACCACGGCACACGGCCACTCGACGACCTGTATTTCGAGCTCAAGCCGCTGTCGAGCAACCGCGGCGCGGTCGACTACACGAAGCTGATCGATGGCCAGCCACAGGCCGCGCCGCAAGCGGGATCGGGCCCGTTCCAGTTGTTCCGCATCGGCGATGCGGTGTCGGCGCGCAACACCCACGCGGCGATCTACGATGCGCTGCGGTTGGTGAAAGACCTCTGACCGACACACACAGAAGCGCTGATCACTCCGCACCACCATCCTGATCGCCGAATGCCGCAAACCTTCCCGCACCTTTTCAGCCCACTGCAACTGCGCCACAAGACCTTGCGCAACCGCGTCGTGTTCGGCGCGCACACCGCCAACATGGCCGAGCAAGGCATTCCCGGCGCGCGGCATCTGGGGTATTACCTGGAACGCGCCAAGGGCGGGGCCGCGATGATCGTCGTCGAACCGGTGCCAGTGCATGCCACCGCTGTACTGACGCGCGGCAACATGCTGCATTCCAGCGACGCCATCATCGAACCGTTGAAACGCATCACCGACGCCTGCCATGCCGAAGGTGCGGTGATGCTGCAGCAGCTCTACCATGTAGGGCAACACGGCGACTTCGACAACTCCTATTCGGCGCACTGGTCGCCCAGCGGTCTGCCCTCGTACCACGATGCGGATGGCAGCCATGCGATGCTGGAGTCGGAGATCGAGGAGATCATCGAGGGTTTTGTCGACGCCGCTGTGCGCGCACAGCGGTCCGGTTTCGACGGCGTCGAGCTGTTCGGTGCCTACAACGGACTGATCGAGCAGTTCTGGCTGCCATGGTCGAACCGGCGTGACGATCGCTGGGGCGGCAGCCTCGACAACCGGATGCGCTTCACGCGCGAGATCATCGAGCGCACCCGTGCCAAGGTAGGCGATGACTTCATCATCGGCCTGAATGCCAGCGTCGATACGGGTGTCGAGATCGCGCTGACGATCGACGCGTTGTGCGAGGTCGCGCAGTGGCTCGATGCGCGCCAGCTGATCGACACCATCAGCTGCGGTACCGGCGGTTATTTCAACTTCGCCGAACTGATGCCGACCTTCCAGTTCGCCGACAAGCTCGGCGCGCCGCTGGCCGAGGCATTGAAGAAGGTCATGCGACATGCCAAGGTGCAGGCCGAAAGCCATATCCGTACACCGGAGAACGCCGACTATGTGGTCGCGTCAAACCAGGCCGACATGGTCAGCATCGTGCGTGGCCAGATCGCCGATCCGCACCTGGCCAACAAGGCGCGCGCCGGCCAGGCAGACCAGGTGCGCGGCTGCATCTCGTGCAACCAGATGTGCTGGGGCCGGCGCTCGCGCGACTACTGGATCTCCTGCCTGGTCAACCCGTCGGCCGGGCGCGAGTTCGAATGGGGTGGTGACCGTTTCATGCCGGCTGGTGCACGGCGCCATGTGCTGGTCATCGGTGGTGGCCCGGCTGGCCTGGAGGCCGCGCGGGTAGCCGCCGAACGCGGCCATCGCGTCACGCTGGCCGAGGCCGGCCCGCGCATCGGCGGTGCGTTCCGCCTGGCCGGCCTGCAACCGCGCCGCACACAGATCCTGGAGCTGCTCGACTGGTACGAACGCGAACTGGCGCGGCTCGGCGTGGACCTGCGCCTGAACACGCCGCTCGATGCCGACGACGTGCCCACCTTTGCCGCCGACGCCATCGTCGTGGCCACCGGCTCGCTGCCCAGCGCCACCGGGTTTCAGCGCCAGCTGCCACAGCAAGCGGTTCTGCCCGGCGTCGACCAGGCCAACGTCTGGTCGATCGAGGACGTGATGGGCCGCCTGGCCAAGCCGGGCAAACGTGTCGTGCTAATCGACGACACCGGCGACTGGCGCGGCGGCGGCACCGCCTGGCATCTGGCAGAACTTGGCCACCAAGTCACCATCGTCAGCGGCTGGCCGATGGTCGGCTACTGGATCCAGCGTACTGCGGGGGATGGCCAGTTGCGCGCGCGGCTGGCCCAGCTCGGCGCGCAATGGATGACCGAATCCGTTGTCACCACTTGGCATGGGGACGGCGCCAGCGTGCGCTCACTGCTCGATGGACGCGAAAGCCGCATCGATGCAGACGCCCTGGTGCTGGCCACCACCAACACGGTGCAAACCGAACTGCTTGAGACCTTGCGCGGCACGGTGGCAGAGCTGCATGTGCTGGGCGACGCGACCGCTGCCCGACTGGCGGTGCACGCCATCTACGAGGCTCGCGCGTTGGCGATGCGCCTCTGAACCCTGCGCTCACCGCCGAGACGCGATTGCAGTGCCTCTACCGCAAACCGATCACCATGGATCTTCTCGAATCCATCAAGGGCAGTGCGGGCACTTTTCCGCGTCAGCAGCAGATGATCCAGGTCGGTGGGGATGCTGCGCCTGATCGACTTATAGATAAGGCCCCATAAAGTATGAACTTTTTCTGTTTTTCGTAATCGAACGATCATGGAAAAAGAAAGCGCAAGAACGCAAACGCTGGAACAGCTTCACGAACGACGCAAGCAAGTCGTGAGGTTGTACAAAAAAGGCATCAAGATCATGCAAGTCGTCGCAATGACGGGCCTGAGCTATCGGA
>Ga0209491_10000702_pt1 | contig 67640 bp, 140 predicted proteins | sample BON02_FD_187213 | JGI IMG/M metagenome (GOLD analysis project Ga0209491, IMG submission 187213) | Freshwater microbial communities from Lake Bonney liftoff mats and glacier meltwater in Antarctica - BON-02 (SPAdes) (version 2) | ecosystem: Environmental > Aquatic > Freshwater > Ice > Glacier... | reverse complement strand
GTCTGCTCTGCTGCCTGCGTATTCTAAAGCAATAGTTCCGCGAGTTCCCATTTAGTGCTCCTAGTGTGTTGCTGTCTATGTGTTAATTATAACGCCGTTTGTCCAAACTGTCAACCGCTGGATCTTTACTCAAAGGCAGTTACCATATTGAAATGCACTGCTAACGGGCGGTCGATATCCCAGTTAACCTCTTTCGGACTAAACCTACACGAATAAACTACGAGTCACTTACCCATATGCCTTACACTTCAATATGGCTTTATGCCATATACCAATTGTTAAAGAACTGTTTCTGCTGCTGTCTATGTGTTAATTATAACAGCTTTTGGATTAATCGTCAACCAAAAAGTTTGTAGTACTTGGGTATTACATGCTCCAGTAAGTTTCTGAGCTTGGGCTACAGTAGTAGGGCGTGTCATAACGCTCTTGAAACTCTATGCCACCCATTAAGTTTTGTCTGGTCACAAAAGTTTCAAACACGTTGGCTACCACGCCATCCCTACGAAAGTCTTCTGCAAGACACTCAATGTAGTCTTTGGTGCTGGGGGCATAGTCCATCACTTTAATAAAACGCAAGCCTGCCTTGTTTTTGCCGTAGCGCTCATCACGTTTGATACGCTTGTCTGCTTTGTAGATTTCAATTGTGTATTCAGTTAACTTAGACATTTTCAACTCCTGTTTTGCTTTGCTATGTGTATATTATAACAGCTTTTGGATTAATCGTCAACCAAAGACCTTACACATAAAAGGGTGAGTTGAATCCAAGTGTGTTATACACACATTCACGCACGGCTGTATCGGTTGCTTCACCAAAGTCTTCGGGGAATCTTTCGGCCAAGTTGGTCAATGCAGTAAGTGTGGTGGGCCAATCATATTGAAGTATGCTGGCCTCTCGCACAACCGCTGCCACTGCATCATTGCCCGACTCTGTGTACATGCTGAAGTTTTTCACACTGTGCTCCTGTTGCTAGTATTGGTATTATAACACTGGTTGGACCATCAGTCAACCAAACTCGTAAAATTTAACAGTAGGATCCACAGCCTTTAACTCCAGGGCCGCGGCGCGGAGCACACGGTATCTGCGGCTCTGTTCTGCACCGCTGAGCTCGCCATCACAGCTCAAGTTCTCTGGACTAAGGTCGCTGTCCAACATGCCTGCGATACGCTGACGGTCTGCACTCAGGGCCAAGCTGAGGGGCGCATCACCAAAGATGGCACCCCATTGATTCTTTTGGTCTACATAGTTTTGTAATGCACTCATAGTGTCGCTCCTAGTGTGTTGCTGTCTATGTGTATATTATAGCGTGATTCTGCTGAGCTGTCAATCAATAGTCAGCAGTAACCTTGGCCGTAGTAGGGTCAATGGACACAAACACTTTGCAGCCCTGCTGGGCGCCTTCATCAATGTAGCTGGCATGATAGCAGAACTGATTGGCATTGGTCATGCCCAGGAACTTGCTGCCCTGGAAAGTGTCCCGCTTATATCCTGCAGCTTGTATCATGTGCGTCAGCTCACCAGCTGTGCAAGTAGTCAGCAATTTGAGTTGTGTAGCTGTGATCATTGTGTGCCCTCTTTGTTAACTTATAATACTAGTATAGCATCGTTTTGCAAGCTGTCAACCCCTAATTTACTCTAAGATCAAGAATATTTGTGTAGTACTAAAGTTTGGGCTGCTTTTGCCCATGTTGTAATCATCGTTGGGGCTGGTGCCGATCACCTTGATGATAATATCATCAATGTCACCACTGTATGTTTGTACAGTGTCCGCGAGTTGATCAGGTGTCATGTTCTTTAGGATGTCAAGTAGTTCTGCGTAGATCATAGTATTGCCTTTTTTAATTAAACAAATTCAAAATTAGTTGTGCGTGTGTGCAATTGCATTAACTCAGTTGCACGTTGTAGCTCTGTAGTTAAAGTTTCGTAACTGAATTCAGTGCTAATAAAATCGCATTTATTTACTGCTGGGAATATAAATGTGCCTTTATCTGTTTTTTGTGTAATATTAAATGCGGCAACTATTTTGTACACTTCCTTTTTTTTGTTGTATACTAGTTTTGCACGTAATAGTGTATTAAATTGCTTTAACATAAGTTTGCCCTCTTTGTGTTACTATGCAGTTATTATAACAGCTTTCAATATCCCTGTCAAGTGGCGGGGTATTAGTTGTTGTGTGTTCGCCACGGCACTATAGTCAAAGAGATGCCCAACTAGCGAGGGCACACTAGTTGGGCATTCAGTGTTTGACAGAGCGTGAGGGACGCTATTCTATCAAACAGTTAACCACATTGCTGATCTATGCCAGCTTCTGCGTCCGAGTGTATGCCGAGGGCACGAACACACACTCTAGTCTAGCAGTTGGACGAGGGCACATCCTTCTGCTAGTTGTGAGCAACGCCGAGGGTACGAACGTTGCTCTTACAGTGTTGCGGAGCGTTATACTCTCCGCATCACAGTGTTTTCGGCATAATCGGGCCAGCGATCTGGAAAGCTCACAGCAAGGTCTGCTACCTTGAGCACAGTACGTAGGCTCAGTTCACGCAGTCGACCTTTATTAATGTCAATGAAGTCTAGGATCTCTTCTTTGACTTCATCACTCAATGCATACTTGTCCAACATGCCGTCTTGTGTGACCTGCTTGATGCGTAGTATCTTGTCCTTGTCTGAATCAATAGTCAAGTCCATGTAGTGACAGCGTGACTCAAGTGCTTCCAAGTGTTCACGTAGTTTGCCTTTGACTTTGTCGAACTTCAAGTTGGTAATGAAGATAGCACTGGCTTCGAACTTGAAGCTGTCTGGCACACCTTCGTTACGCAGTTTGAAGCTGTCAGTGTTCCAGTGGATGTAACGATTGTTCTTTGAGTCTAGAGCAGCTTTGAGGATGTTCAAGCTCAACTCATCACTAAAGATACTGTCGCAGTCATCAAACACTACTACCTTACCCTTGTCTGCCATCTTGTACAACTTGCAGTAAAGTCCAAGAGCACTTGTAGCACCTTTGATCACTTCGTGTGTCTTCTGTCCGCCCATGCTCTCTAATAGAGCATAACGATCCAACACTTCTTCTACACCGTGGCTCTTGCCAACGCCTGGAGGACCACTTACGATCATAGCTCGCACATTGCCCTTCTTGACTGCTTTGGCCATGTCCTTCAACATGTCAAAGCGTTCGCGGATACGCTCTACGATCTCTGCGTCTGACTCATCGCGAACTGTTGCGGCTATTTCTTCGCCAACATGTTCATAGTCCCCCGGGCCTGCTACCTTGATCTTAATGTTACGGTCTGGAAACCCGTTAACTGCTGTGCCGTCTACTGTTACATATCCGCCGCCTGCTCCTACCTTAAACTCTTCTACTAGCGGAAACACCATACCTGCAAGGTCAACTTCTTTGCCTCGAATCTTGTACGTGCCTTCTACGATCTTAATATTGCTCATCTGCATGTAGTGCTCCTCTAATGCTGTTGTTTAAGTATTAATTATAGCTTCACTTGCTGGGGATGTCAAGCTCTTTTTTCATAAACTGTGCAATTAATTTCATGTCCGCATCTGTGAAGTTTTTCTGCGTAGTGCCAAAGGTCACACCGTAGCGAGTAAGCATGTTGCCTACCTGGCTAAGGTTGTTGAGCACACGCAGGCCTTCTTCTTTCAACTTGCCCAAGCCATGCTCTACACCGTAGTTCTCGCTGAAGTCCATCATAGCACGACCAATGTCTGCCAACTGCTTCTGCTCTTTAGTAGCTTCGTAATATGGGTTGTTCATCTTGTTGCCCTCTTTGCTTTGTTTCTATATATTAATTATAGCATCGTTTTGCTAGTTGTCAACCATTATTTAAAAAATTCTTTGGTCTAGTGTTGTAGATCTGCCACATCATTGTCTACAACTTCGTCATCGTCCCAACCGTCATCAAAGTCGTCACTCAGCGCAAACTCTTCATCTAATCGTTTGAACAAGTCACTGCGTTCATCCTCTGGCAGTTCATACTCATCGCGTAGGTCTTCTAGAAACTCATCATCACCGTTGACATAGAAGCCACCAAAGTCCATACCGCACTCATAGTAGGAAGCAGTGATGGTGCAGTCCTCGTTGGCTTCTAGGTATGTATGGTATGCAGCAATGGGCGGACTCCAAGCTGAGTCAAAGTGACCTGTGATACTAGCAGTGCCGTCTTCATTGTTGATAAACTGAATTCCTTCAGTAGACACATCCCACTTGGTACCCCAGTTGTCTACACACCAGCCAAACCAATTGTCTGTGCCTTCGAACTCTGTGGGCATTGGAACCATTGCGTGAAGCAATCCTCGCTCTGCCATAAACGCCGCGTCCCACAGTGCCTCCATCTTAGCTGCAGGACCTTTGATCTCAATATTGTTGTTACACCAGTTTGGCATTATACAGTTTCCTTTACGGCAGCATCGTCTACCATCTTGTTGCACATGTTCATTGTCATCATAGCCACAGTCATTGCCAGCGCCCGCTCTGGGCCACTGAACTTCTGCAGGTAAGCGAACAAGTCCGCTTGAGTCTTGGGCGTGGCAAACATACCACTGACTGGGATTGGGTTCTTAGCAATCTGCATCAAAGCTCTCCCATTCTTGTGCTTCGTCTGGCTGTCCGTCGTCGTCTTCCTGGAAGCGCTCGCCCAACTCGTTAGCGTCCAACATCTCTTCGACATCGTCTTTGCTCATGTAAGCCAAGCACATCGACAGCATCTGCTCCGCCGATATAACTCCGTCTTCTACCATTGCTAGTGCAGCATCACGTGAATTAAACATTGTTTGCCCTCTTTGTTTGTTTCTATACTTAATTATAGCATCGTTCTGCTAGTTGTCAACCACTATTTGCCTGTATCTTCTACCATCTTTTCAACGTCCGTCCACAAGCCGTAGCAGGTTGACACCAGCTGCTGCTTTTGTGCTTCTGTTAGCGGTAAGTTGCGGATCAGCTCTTCTACATCGTCTAGCAACACGTCTAGCTTTTCTAGTGTATGTGTGGTTGTCATCATTGGAGTGCCCTCTTCTTTGTTTGCTTATATACAGTATAGCATCACTGTAGCAGTTGTCAACCATTATTTTGTTGTATGTTTACAACAAACTTGAATTGGTCCGGCGTGCAGGAATCGAACCCACATTCGCACTTTAGAAGAGTGCTGTCCTATCCGTTGAACGAACGCCGGAAACTTGGTGCCTCCAACTGGACTCGAACCAGTAACCTACCGATTATGGGTCGGGCGCTCTGACCAATTGAGCTATGGAGGCTTCTTAACTTGGTGCCTCGACCCGGACTTGAACCGGGAAGCCATTACGGCGATTGATTTTAAGTCAATTGTGTTTACCAATTTCACCATCAAGGCTAATTCTGTTTATATGTGCCGCAGAGCCCCACCGCTCTCTTTGGCTCGACGAACCTTTAACAGTCCATCACCCGAGGTGTTCCTAGTAAGACGGAGCCATCTCTAATTCGAATTCCTGAACCTGTACGCACAGGTCATATATCATTGAATCGATTGCTGCGACCGCTTCATCTTTTTGATCTAACTCTACTAATCGAGCAACCTTCTCCAACAGCTGGATCATTACAAGTTCGTTTACCATTAGTAGTTCCCTTCAGTTTGTGCAATCAATTTAGGCAAAGCCCATGCCATCAGTGTAAGCCCAGCCAATGCGCACAAGATGCCTTGTGTGAGTGTAGCAGTGTTCTGCTCTAGTCCGCCTACTGCGCCCATTACAATTATCAATCCTGTTACAAATCTAATCATCTTGTGTGCCCTTTTGTCTAACTGTTATATACAGTATAGCGCCGAAACGCTATACTGTCAACTCCTAAGTTGCCTTAGACAGCAAATACTTTTGCACGGCTACCCATAACGTCTCGTGCGCTCACAGCATAGCGAGCCTTGCCAGTTGTAGCAGTGTCCACACGCACAACCAATCCTGCATCGCGCAGTTCACTTACTCGAGCACTCAGGTTCTGGATTCCGAAGCGTGCCTTAGCATCAGCGGATGTAATGGTCCTGCCGTTGCCGCGCAAGTAAGACTCGAGGAAAGCTGTTTGGTTAGTTTTGATAGTAGTGAATGACATAGTTTGATACCTTCTAAAGTTTAAGTTAATTTGCCTTTGAACACTGTTTGTTTCAGCGACTATACATAGTATAACACATCTACGGGATATGTCAACCCCTAATTTAGCTTAGAACGGAGCGTCTTCACACTCGCTAAGATTGAATCCCATAGGAGTCATACCTTTGAGCGCCGGAACTTGAGGAGTCTGAACAGCCTTAGGAGCAGGCGTTGCCATGTGTTTAGCTGCTGTCTTGACATTGCGAATCAAGTATTCTGCAATCGCAACCTGTGCTGCCACGCCCTGGAACTTAGGATGGGCTACTAATACCTTGCACACATCTTCTTTGCTCAGCTCAGTGCCTAGCTCGATCAGTTCAACGTCTGTGTGTAGGTTCTTGTTGAGGATCTTAATACGGTTTACGAAGTCATTCGCAAAGCGAACCTTGGTCGCACCCTTGAAAGTTGAAACGCCTGCTACGGAAAAAGTTTTTTGTGTCATATTAATTCCTCTTTAAGTTACAGCTCTGAGCCCATCTCCTAACTGTTATATACATTATAGCACCAACAGCGTAGATGTCAACCTCTTTTTAATCAAAGTTGACATCTTTTGTTGTTATTCTGCCACAGCCTCTAGCTCCAGCAAGTCCTCTACACGATTGAACACGCCTTCACCTGTGCTTACAATCCACTCACTACCGTTGAATAAGTAGAAGTATTCACATCCCATAGAAGACATCTCAGTCTCAAACTCGTCTACATTAGCAAACTCACGAGTCTCACCTCCTGTCTCGCCACGATCGCGACCGTAATATACCACAACACCTTGCTCTGGAGTTTCAAAGCTGTGTCCGTTGCCGATTGTAAACATTGGCTCAGGTGCCAGCGAACTCATGTTGCCTTGCTCAATCAAACGACAGATCTTGTATGCTGCCTGATAGTGCTCATGCAGGATGCGGCCGTTGTTTGAAACATATCCGTCATAATGACAGTAGACTGCCCGGACGCCTGTTGCTGTCTTGTAACCTATCGCGCTTCTAGTTCCCATTTGGATTGCCCTCTTCTTTGTTTGCTTATATACAGTATAGTCTCAAGCGTCTATGCTGTCAACCATTTTGTTTGCTGAATCCCGCATCATACGAGTAAAGCGTTGCTGATCTGCCACACTCAGTAAACGGAACATGTCTACCAGCACGCTCTGAAAATAGCCCGCGGCGTATGCATGCGAGCCGTATACTTGTCTGCTGGCGTCTGCCAAGTCTTTTGCGTATTCTTTAAAGTCCTGCATAGTGTGCCCTCTTTGCTTTGTTTCTATGTATTAATTATAGCACCGAGTTCGGTGATTGTCAACTAAAAACCCTAGACCTTACCAGGCTATAGGATGTATTACTTCTTTATTACCAAAGTAGAACACACGATCGTAGTTGAGGTTGCGAGCAGTACGAGTGCTCTGCTTACGGTAGTCGCTACCGTTGAATCGAAACATGCTGCCAATACGTATCTCATCAAACTCTTTGCTCCACATGGTCTGCCCTCTTTGCGTTGTTTATGCATGTATTATAACAGGTCTGAATAACCTTGTCAACCGATGGGTTATTCAACGAAGAAGTCCACTATATTGCCATCCTCACATACCTTAGTGACTACAATGAAGTCATCGAGTTGACCCTTGGCATACAGACGAGCCTCATCTAGATCGTCAAAGGATTCAACATCAGCACCGTAGCCCGTGCCCACGGCATCATATAGTAATACAGAATATTCCATCTTTACATGCTCCAGAAGGTTTCTGAACTTGGTGAACAATAGTAGGGAGTGTCATAACGTTCCTGGAACTCCGCACCTCCCATCATGCTCTTGCGAGTAACGAAGGTCTCATGGATCTCTACACGATACTTGGGTGCAGGGTACACGCTCTTATAGTGTAGTTCTACCGCAGTCTTGGGACTCTTCACATCCAGGTCCATCTTAGAAAGGAATCGCTCACCGCTCTTTGTTCTAGCGTCTGTCTTGTAAATCTCTAAAGTTAGTTTCATAGTGTGCCTTCTTTGTTAACTTATATACAGTATAGTCTCAACAGTCTAGGCTGTCAACCTCTATCTGCTCAAAAATAAATTAATTTTTCTGCCACATTTGGTAAAAAAGAGGTTGACAATCCCTCCCCTAGACCATATACTATAAGAGTAGAGGGAGCAAGGAGAACAGTAGATCTAAAGCAAGGCGTCGATGGAACTAGTCCGGGATGGACGTGGAGGCTGCGCGAACGGTCTTGAGTTGCAAAAATGCCACACTCTGACCGACACCTTACGGACAGCACCTCTGATCTCTCGACACAAAAGAACTCAATGATATCAAGGGGTTACAGTCTGTAACCCCTCGCTAGGTTGTTGATAGAAAAGGGAAATTTTCTCCAATACAATCAACAACCTACACACCCTACACACCCTACAACTAGAACCTCATCTAGGAAAAAACCTCAATTAAATCAAGAGGTTACAGTGTATAGTTCATCCACAGCTAAGTGCTTGATACTAAAGGAAAAAATAAATCATCAATAAAAACAACAGGTTACAGTGTATAGCTCAAGTAGAACCTTAAGAACTCACTATAAGCTGTTGATGTGTATAGTATAGTATAGTGTAGTGTATAGTAGAGTGTATAGTAGAGGTCTTAGACTCACGGTAGAGAATTCTCTATAGTGTCAAGAGGTTGTAAACAGAACTAGAACCGTGCTTATAGACTGGTTACAGTGGATTGCAATGGTGAATAAACCATGGTTATTGGTGGGGCCGTCGCTAAGATCAGAGTAAAATTACAACAGTTCTGTGGTTATATACAGTAGAAAATTTTTCTCTTGACCGTGGTGACGAGGGGTATAGTTCAAATACTTTTCAAATACTTTTCAAATACTTTTCAAATACTTTTCAAATACTTTTCAAATACTTTTCAAATACTTTTTAATACTTTTTAATACTTTTCAAATACTTTCCCACTCTTTCCCCACTCTATATAAACCTCTACTATACTCTACTCTACTATACTATAAGGGTTCTTTATACTGTTCTACTCTGTGTATAGTGTCGCTTCTACTATAGTATAAGAGTCAATTCAACCTGTATGCGTGTATAGCGCGAGACCTTACAGCGGGGCCTTTGTGTTACACAGAATACCTAGACCATAGCAGCGGGGTCTGAGCGTGTATATAGTGTATATAGTGAGTTCTAGTGAGTTCTAGTTGCAGCGTATGTGAATATTATATCTTATATCTGCACGTTGCATAGCTAGACATAGTAAGTAAGTATCTGCACGTAGTTCATCACATCTTGCGTGTATAGCTTGTGCATCTGCTATAATATCTATTTCTATTTCTATTTGCAGTTGCAGATGTTCAGTTTGGGGTGCAGTAGCTAAAGGTAGTTTAGGTTTGAGCAGCACGAGGATTGTGTCCAGATTTTTTTGTAGGACGCTTCGCGCTTGTCGGACTAACGTGTTCTGTATCTAGGAAGTGAATGTACTGATGCAGGCGTTCACGATCGTGATCAGTCAGCATACGATCTTTGAGTTTGTGCAGGGCTTGGTTACGAGTCATATGCGTCTGAAGTGAGAGTGTGTTGTGTCATCAATTATTTAACTCACATAACCCTGGAGTACTACAGTTTAGTCAACGACGGTCAGTGTGGGTGGGCCTTTGATAGGGATCACCTGACCTGTAGCTGTTACTTGTTGACTCACAATATCAAAACGTTCTGCTACCTCAGCCAGCACCAATTGCATTGAGTCAGCCATCTCTAGGTCGTATTGACAGTCTACGGTTCTTTGTGCCATGTTCAGCACTTCTTCCAGCATGCTCATAGTAGCAGCGTCAATTTGATAGATCATAGTGTGGGCTCAATACGAGTGGGCGTGGGGTTGGGTTTAGGTTTGCCTAGACTCAACAAGAATCCAATTGCACAGCCTAGGATCACAGGCGCAAAGATGATAACGATCGATATCATAGGATCATTCCTCTTCAGTGTCAGCATCAGGCAAGATGCCACCCTTGGGTTTAAAGATAATCTCTTCAACACCGTTGTCATCAGTGTGAATAGTTTCTTCTACTTCAAAGCGTTCAATAGCAAAGCGTAGAGCAATTTCATCTGCTATCGCGACCAATGAATCTCCGCTGATAGGATCAATCTGTGCATCAGCTAGAGTAATCATGCAGTTGAGTGCTGTCATCAACAGTTCTTCTGTGTCATCGTCTACAATGTAGACTGGCGTTACTGTTTCTGAGCTGTCATCGTCATCTTCGTTATCTTCGTGGTCGTTGTTGTCGTCGTTATCGTCGTTGTCGTTGTTATCGTTGTTATCGTTGTTCATAATATTAGTTATCCGATCGCTCTTAGAGCAAATATATTTTTGCGTGGTTTATCTATAGTATAGCCGCATCAACTAGAGTGTAGTCAACCTTTAAATTGCCAAAACCACAAGAAACACACTGAGGGCCAAACACACCGCCGCAATACCAAATGCCACTTTGAACACAAGGTTAATAATGTCTTCGGGCGTCATTTATTTTCCAAAATCATCATTGAGCCAGTTCTTTTTATACTTAGGCTTCTTTTGAACATAGATTGCCTTAGGTTTATAAGGCCCATTACGGTCTAACATATCCTTAGCCACGAAGTTCCTAGGCTTGGGTGTCTGTGGCTGCCGTGCTCTCTTAGCCACGATAGTACTCCTTCATGCTGTTCTGCTTAAGTTCCCACTTCTCGATCACAGCACCGTTGGCATCTTCGTCCACTACCACATAGGCCACAGTCTTCTTCACAGTGCCATAACGGTAGCCGCTGTCAATGCCTGGACGTGGAGTGGTAACCCAAATCTTGTGTGGGTAGCCTTGAGCAAAGTCAAAGTCGTCTGTGTTTATAGAGAACTCAAAAAACTTGCCGCATTCTTTCTCGTAGAAGCTGCCTAAGATGCTTGAGTCGCCTCTATCAAAACTAACTGTTTCGGGTGCAAATGCCATGTAATTTCTCCTGTGTGCCTATGTGCCTAACTGTTATATACAGTATAAGCTCACAAGAGAACAATGTCAACCTTTATCTTACCAAAACCTGTTGTATTTTTACAACGGATCTGTCCATTCAACGACATCAACATCCCAGATGTCTTTGTAGGCGATAACGAATTCTTTAGAGCTCTTTTGGTCTTTCAGCTTCACAAGACATTTCTCTGTATCTCGTTGCATTAGCACGCCTAGGCCTTCATAGTCGCCAATGCCCTTCAATGGAGTATCAGTAAGATTGGGTGCAGGGCGGCCATGTTCGTCAAGCATAGTCTTCACACGAAACTTGCAGGCATAACTCTCGCCTGGATTGATGTCTTGAATATCAATCATCATTTAGTTGCCTCATCTAATTTCTTAGCAACAAAGTTGACGCCGTTCTTTACTTTGGCTCCTGCCATTTCGACATCGACGGTATTGACTATACCGTAACCAACCAAGCCCACTGTGATCAGGGCACCTAAGATAATTCCTTTAAACATTTCTGCTCCTAGTTAGATTTAGAATAAGGTTGTCCGCAACTGGCGACCTCACTCCTGCTTCTACCAAACGATCAATAGCTTCGATTACAGCCATCTCACAGTTGCTAGGAGCAGGATTCAAATTGGCCGCAGGGTATGATTGCGTCCAGCTGAAACTATAGTTAAATGGCATATTGGGGAACTCGTCCATCAATGGCCTCCTCTACTCGCTTTAAGACAACTTCACTGTGCTTGCACTTGCCACGGAAGGTAAAGCCCGAGCATTCGCAAGTGAACCCACGCTCGTGCAGTTCTACAGCGTATGCGGTACCCTTCTTAGAGCCTGCTACAGTCCACGTCAAACCTAAGAACATTGAACCCTTGGGCTTGAATATATTAGGCTTAAGATATCGTTGTGTGAACTTAGGCACCGTCGTCCATCTCCATAAAGTCAGCGGTGTCTTCGATGTTCTGTTGCACATCATGCCATACAGCGGCTTGTCCTACACCATACTTGTGAATGAACTCAGGAAGTGGCATGTCGTATGCATCTTCTTGCATTTCAAAAACCCATTGTCCTACTTTACTCATATTCTAAATTCCTTTAATTGAATGTTTTATAGACAGTATAGACGCGAGCATTGTATCGCTGTTCGTTCATTGCGATAGTGTCGAACACTAGGCTCCAGTAGTTGCGAGCCCACTCAGTCAGGTTGTCCTGTTGTAGCAATCGCCCCACAGTTGCCTTACGACCTAGCTGTGTCATCTCATTGAATGGCATCATCTTATGCAAACTCCTCTACTTTGGTCAACATATTAGCAGGAACACGCCACAGGCCTTGTATAGTACGCACTGTGACGAACTTGATAGCGATCTTCATTACCACACCCGTAAAGTTAACTCCAGTCTTTGACTGGGTGAAGTTGACATTGTCGCCTACTCGCAGGCTCCACTTGGTTGCCTGTGTGAGCTTCGCACGGTTCCATTTGACTGCATCGATGATGCTGGTCAGTTCGTCGTTGGTCCAAGTGCCGAACATGATAGTTTGGTTGATGTCTTTAATATTCATATCAAATGCCTTTTGTTTATTGCCTATGTATTAATTATAGCCTCAAACAGCTACCCTGTCAACCTTTATCTTGCCAAATTATTCATCATCATCGTCAAAAGATTCAGCAAACTGTGCCAACGGCAGGTCATCTAGTTCTTGTTCGTCGTTCTCATCGTATTTCTTAATCTTAGCAATGTCTAAAGAACTGAACTTGATATTAGCACCTGCATTATACAGTTCGTTCTCCATACGAAAAATCTTAGCGAGACTTCCGGGGCCTTCCCATAGATCATTTAGCAGTGTATTGATGTCTTCGATCTTGATTCGCTGAAGTCGCATCACTCCGTAGTGGCGTTGAAGGAAGCCTCTAAAGACATCTGGAATCAAACGATGATCAGAGAACTGCCATGTGCCTCGAAATCCATTTACTAGATGCGGGTTTTCAATATCTTTTTCATAAAAGGCAATTTTTGATTCTACTTCTGTTGTCATATCTAAATACATATTATCTCCTGGTTAATTAAATTACTCGTTAAACTTATGGATTTGGGTTTCTCCATTGGCATCTTTAGATGTCTTAATGACCCCTTGCTCAATGAGAGCATCAATACAGGTCTCTGCCGCAGATATCACTCCTCGCTTGTATCCCCAACGGTATCCGATAATAGTTCCTACCACATACATACCAAAAAACCAAACGGTGATATCATCCATTTTTCTGTTCCTTATACATTCGTTTTAAAAGCCACCGATGCTGCCTAAAATAATACTTGTCATTATATTCTGTTAGAGTACTGCCGGTCCATAATAGAATCTCGTCCTTATGTTCAAACCATTTCTCTCTGCAAAATAATTGAAAGGATGAATGTTTCATTGTAGGGCCGTACTTCCTAGGTGTGTCTGAAGTTTGCTCGCAAGTATATCATAGAGATGATCATTGTAGGCTGCTAGTTCTTGCGAGGTTAGACTTTTCATTATAGTCCTGTTGCCTTTGAATGCGTTTTCAATTCGCATAAAGCCTCCATCACTTAATCGATAAGGGTGGTTCATTTTTAAAGGCTTGACATAACGTATGCTCATGTTATACCTCAAAGCTAGGCTGAAAGATCTTGCTGGTTTTGAACAGATCTTCCATTTCAGACTCATATGCATCAGCATCACGTTCGTACTTGTCGATCTTTGTTTCAAAATCGTAGTTCCGCAAGTCGTCTGCATTATACAATGCTTGAAGCTCTTTGAGCTCATTGATAAAAGTTAAAATGTCTTGCATGGTGTCCTTTGTTGCTTATGCATTAAGTATAGTCTCAATGACTGTAATTGTCAACTCTTTATTTTACCAATTCAGCTTTATATGATTTGAAGTAACGGATTGGGCTACGGTCACGACAGGCTCCGTCCTTTACTGTTACATCAATGCCTTTTGTTCGCATGGCCGCAATGAACTTACCGGCGTCGCAGTCTTCTTCCAAGTAAGCAGTTTTGCCTTTGACATAGGAATAGGAAGAGATTGAAGTCTCAATGCCCAGCATTTTGATTTCGCTGAGTTTGACAGCAAGCCACGCATGGCCTGGGTCAGAGTGCATCACTTTGGTTACGATGGCCATTTATTCTTCCTTATTAGATTCTTCAGGTTTAACTTCTATGGGTTTCTTCTTGCGGCCCCATCCATGTGTGTATCCAATCACACCTTCTCCACTACGCTCTCCAGGAGCGCATTGGATAATTTTGTTACCTTTTGCCAGCCATTCGTCAATAGCTGATTGTGGTGTTGGTTCGTGTTGTGCCATTTTATGAGCTCCAATAGGTTTCTGATGATGGTGAGCAATAGTAGGGCGTATCGTAACGCTCTTGGAATTCTTTGCCACCCATTAAGCTGTGCTTGGTCACATAGGTAGCGTGGATCTCATAACGCTCGCCCTTGCTTGCTCGGGTGCTATGCTTCACGGTATGCTCCAACATTGAACGATTGTCGGTAGTGTAGTCTGTCTTACTAACCAAACGCTCGCCTGACTTCTTACGCTTGTCTGTTTTATAAATTTCTACAGTAAACATTGTCTTCTCCGTTGTGCCTATATATTAAGTATAACACCTACGCGGTAGAGGTCAACCTTTTAATTACCAAAAAATTTGCGAATTGGACTGGATCCTTCATACTGTTCAAGCATTTCGTTATTCCCTCTATTCGCACTATCTCTTGAGTCAACCCAAACAATGGCTGCTGCCAACAGTGCAAAAAAAGCTACGACACATAGGCATTTTAATATTGTCTTGATATATTGTTTCATGATTGTTTTCCGTTTGTTTACCAATTAATTATAGCATCGTTCTGCTGTATGTCAACCTCTTACGCTGCCAGTGCGTAGGGTTTGTTCCACTGTCCGATGTTGATGTCTACATAGTGACTGCGGGAGAAGTAGTCTGATTGGGCATCGTCGTTGTTGAAGAATTCTGGACCTTCCATTGCTACCTTAAGCTCGTTAAGGAAGTCATGTGCGGCACCTGTGTAGGTAGTGTCGATATGATATGGATTCACTTGGATGTAGCCGTCACCATGTAAGTAGTCTTCAAAGTTGATTGAGCCTTGCTTGATGTTCACAACCAAAGTGCTGTGATGGCGAACGCTGATGCTGCCTTTCATGTCATACTTTTTTAGTACCGCTTTGATAACTGGAGCCAATTTTGCTTTGTCTGCTTGTGATACATATGCCATTTTGTGTGCCTTTGTTTGTTTGCCTATATATATAGTATAGCCTCACACAGACAAGATGTCAACCTTTATTTTACCAAAATATGAAAGATATCTAAAGATCTAGGTTGTGGCTTATTGGCACTGATCCCAGTTGGCTCGATTGGTTTCTTCCCAGCATCGTCTGCCTTCTTCGGCCACCTTCATAGCATAGCCTGGCTCAAATGGGTAGAACTTATATTCCTCGCCCTTAGCTCTATGCCAGTGACTAGGTCCTTGGGCACAGGCAGACACTAGAACAACAGATGCTAATAATAGAAACTTCATAGTATACTCCATTGGTGTCCTAATATAAAGCCTAATGCAAATATTAGACTATACACTGCGCCCTTAAGAAAGCCTCTATTAAATCCTTGCCAAAATGCTTTGCTCATGTACTAAATTCCTTATTAATTGCGTTACTTCTCTAATACTATACTATAGGTCTCTTTGACTGTCAATAGTGTTTGGAGAAATAAATACATATGAAGATAGAAAAATCTTCCATATCTAAGGAGAACTCCCATGACACTAAGAAACATTAGCCTAAACTTAGAAATAGGCCAAACGATCCTTGTTGGTCAAAATGACCAACAAGCGACTATCACAAAGATAGAGTTTCACGAAAAGACAGGGGAGATTAATATCAATACCACTCGCGGACCGCGTAAGGTTCTCACATTCAAATTATGTGATGAGGCTAACAGCGGGGCCTTAGCTGATCCCGCAGACAAATATCGTTGAATCTAATCTGTTCTTTGCTAAATACTTGCATGAGAATAGATGAAGTATTACAGTCGCAAGACGACCTTGACGAATGGCAAGCCTCTAAAGAGCTATGCCGTAGTTCACGACCCAACAGTGCATTAGGTGCAAGCGCTCTTGCAAGTTGCAAGGGTCAAGGCATGCGAACACGCAGTGGTAAGAAGTCGCATAAGGTTGGCAAGAAGCGAATTACTGTAGGTGGTAAGAAAATCAAAGGCAAAAGCCACGGCGGCCCATTACCTGATTACAGCTGATGAGATATAGAGAACTTGTAAGAGAAGTAGGAGCACCGGCTGCTGTATCAGATACAGCTGGTTTAGAAGCAGGACCTCCGTATCCAGCAGATCAAATTCCGGCAATCAAAGCATTACAATCTCGCTTAGGCGAATTAGGATATAGTGTAGGCTCCACAGGTATTGACGGCAAGTATGGACCAAGAACAACTGCCGCGGTCCGTGCGTTTAAGAAAGATAATAACATCCAAGGTGACGGATTGTCTATGAGTGCAGATGATTTGATTAAATTAAAAACAGCAAAGAAAATTGCTCAGTCAACTCCAACAGGCGCAAGTGCTCCGGGCGGAGAGCTAGGTGCATTATCACAAGACAGTGTGACGCAAGGTAAAGTAGGTGAGCTATTAAACTTCATTGCTAGACCAGAAAGTGGCGGCCGCTATGATGCGGTATATCCTGGCGGCAAACGTCCAGAGATATTGAATATGACATTGGATCAGTTATTCCAAGACATGAGAAGCCGCGGCAAGTCAAGCGGAAGTTCAGCAAGCGGACGCTATCAATATATTAGAAAGACACTTGAAGGTCTAATTAAATCTATGGGATTAGATACTGCGACTACAACGTTTGATGCTAACACACAAGACAAGATTGTAATATATCATCTACGCAAAGATCACGGATTAGACCGTTGGCTTGCTGGGCGCATGAGCAATGAAAAGTTCTTAGATGCACTATCCAAGACATGGGCAGGATTACCTAACCCTGGTACGGGTAACAGCTTCTATGTAGGTGTGCTTGATAACAAAGCAGGTTCTTCAGTACAAACAGCTCTTGCTGGATTAGACAAGATACAAAGTGTAGCTTAACAGTGGATAGAGTAGGAAAACTATTAATCGCTAATCCCTCTTTTCCAGCTGAATCTCCGTTTGCTAAAAGTGTTATTTACATTCACGAAGATCATCCAGATATAGGAACTATGGGAATCATGCTGAACAAGCCTCAAGGCACTGTGTCTAGATTTTGCGCCCAGAACGGTATAATGTTTCCTGACACACACCCGACAATGCACGAGGGCGGTCCCTTAAATCAAGCAGCATTAATATTATTGCATAGCGATGATTGGGCAAGTTCTAATACTGTTGATATTACTAAGGGGCTAAAAATATCCAGTGATAGTCATATGTTCCTTAAAATGTCTACAGGTAACGAACCTATATACTGGAGAGCGTTCTTTGGCCTTTGCGCTTGGAGACCTTGGCAACTAGATAAAGAGTTAGAGGGTAAGTTCCCATACGTTAAAAACATGTGGTTGCTAGCAGATGCAACAGACGATGTGATATTTAATTACGACGGTGAAGATCAATGGATTAAAGCAGTTGATCTTTGTAGCCAACAAACAATCGATTATTTCTTCTAATTAGTTAAATACATACATAACCAGGAGTATATTATGACTAAATTAGCCATCCTTGCCCTGGGGTTAGCATTAGTCTATACTCCAGTTAGCGCCCAGGAATCAGACATACAAATCTTAACCCTTGCACACGATTGCGCACCCGCTGAACGAGTGCTACCTTACCTAAGAGAACAGTTTGGCGAAGAACCGTTTGCACTAGGCAAAGCAAGTGTTGCACTTGCCCCTGACGGCCAAGAAGCCGAAGGCATCTTAATAATAAATGTCAATCCAAAAACTTTAACTTACACAATCAATATTCTTTTTCTAGAAGAAGGCATGGTGTGTATGCTTACTGCTGGCGACAAGTTCCGCCCAGCTACTAATCCAAAACCAAAAATGAATCTATAGGTTGACATGCTCGTCTTATGAGCATATACTTGTAGAATAAATGTCGTTATATTAAGGAATTCTTTTGTGTCACACACGCTGCTACTCAATGCCGATGCACAACCTGTATCATACTTGCCACTAAGTGCAATTCAATGGCAAGACGCAATCACATACCTATGGCTTGATAAAGTTACAGTACTGGAATGGTATGACGACTGGATGGTGCGCAGTGACAAGTGGGAAACTCGTGTTCCGGCAGTTATTATGCTTAAAGAAATGTACCGACGGCGACGACAACCTCGATTCTCTAAACAAAACTTAATGATCCGAGATCTGTACACTTGCCAGTACTGCCTCACCCCTTACACCAAAGCCAATTTAACACTAGACCACGTTACGCCTATTAGTAAAGGTGGTAAAACCAACTGGGAAAATATTGTTGCAGCCTGCGGTCCTTGTAATGCTCGCAAGAGTAACAAGTTGCATATGAAGCCATTGAAGATGCCTTATCAGCCTGACTATTACGAACTAGTGAACAAAAGAAAACAGCTAGATATGCACATTGCGCATCCTAGCTGGACAGCTTACCTCTAACAGCAGGGGGTCTTACTTCAACCAAGCTATCTTTTTGCCTAGTTTAACTCGTTTGGCATGTTCTTCATGTGAACCGGGGTAGCGCAAAGCCCATCCGGCCACGAGCGCCATAAAACTCCCGCTCCATAATACAGCGTTAATATTACCTGTGCTAAACCAAAGTACTGCTACACTTGAACTCATTGTCACAAGCATAAAGTATTTAAACTTAGTAGGGAATATGCGTTTCTCAGCCCAGCCAGTAAGAAACGGACCAAACAGTTTGTGGTTGTACAAGTAGTCGTGCATACGCTTGCTTGACTTTGCAAAACAATATGCAGCAATTACTGTCGGAGTGCTCCAAGGTAGCATCGGTAGATAAATTCCTACAAAGGCAATACCTAAGAAGATCATTCCTGCGGCGAACCATAGTGCTTTTTTAATTGACATCTTTAAATACTCTCTCTAGTGCCTCAACGAGGTCGCTTATCATTGCATCAGTGTGTAATGGTGTAGGAGCAATGCGTAGTCTCTCTTGACCATGCTCAACTGTAGGATAATTAATTGCTTGGATGTATATCCCATGTTCGCTTAGAAGTTCGTCACTCATTGCTTTACATCGAACAGCATCACGAACCATAACAGGTACAATGTGTGTAGATGCATCAGCATGCACTTCGATGCCCACTCGAGCGAGCTTGTGTTTAAGTTTCTTAACCTGTAGTTGGTGATGTTCACGCAACTCGTTATGATCCTTAAGATACTTAATGGACGCAAGGGCCCCCGAACAGATAACGGGCGACATGGATGTAGTAAAGATAAATCCACTAGCTACTGACCGGATAGCGTCTATGACTGTCCCATTTCCAGCAATGTAGCCCCCTTGCACTCCAAAAGCCTTGCCTAGTGTACCATTGACTATATCAACTCGGTCTTGCAGGCCCAGCATCTCTAGGTGACCTGCACCTGTTTGGCCATATAAACCAACACTGTGTACTTCGTCGATATAAGTCATTGCACCGTATTTGTCGGCAAGATCGCAGACACTTAAAATTGGCGAAAGATCCCCATCCATGCTATACACAGATTCAAACACAATGCAAGGCACTTTGTTCTGGGTTTGAGCTTCTTTTAATTTTTCTTCTAAATCGCTCATATCATTGTGCTGCCAAACCAATTTAGGCGCACGACTGTGAGTTATGCCTTGAATTAACGAAGCATGATTCTTGCTATCACTAAGAAACACAATCTCGGGAATGATTTTGCTTAGAGCAATCAGTGTCCACTCATTAGCGACGTAAGCACTAGTGAATAACAATGCAGCAGGCTTTGCATGCAACTTTGCCAACTCAAGTTCTAGCGCCACATGATAGTGTGACGTACCGCTAATATTGCGAGTACCGCCTGACCCACTTCCTGTCTGGTCTAGTGCGGTATGCATCGCATCGATGACAACCTTATGTTGTCCCATTCCTAAATAATCATTGCTGCACCAATTAATAATATTCTTAATATTATATGGTCCATACCAAATTGATTTAGGAAAGTCGCCACGTTCACGAACAATGTCGTTAAACACGCGGTACTGTCCCTGCTGTTTAAGGTTGTTTATTACGTTTTTGAATGGGTCTAGGTTTATCATCACTACTATTTACCTTAAGTAGATACAGGCGATTAATGTTATTGACTATCCTAAAACTGCTATTAGATGTTTGTTTAAACTAAATACTCTATAGAGGTTGTATAAATGGACAAGTTATTACAAGCAATGAAGATTGCGTTTGCAAGCGAGTTTGCGTTTTATTTAAAAGCGCACGTATTTCACTGGAATGTAGAAGGTGCAATGTAATGCAAATTTTTGTTCAAAGTTTCCTTAACTCCGCCACTAGATTAACAATTGAAGTTGAGGCATCGGACAGTATTGAAGGCTTAAGAGCTACGATAGCATCGTTGGAAGGAGTATCAGTTGGTATAATGGAATTGTATTTCAACGGTACACTGCTGTTAGACGGCAGAACATTGTCAGACTATAATGTACTATCAAACGCCTATATTAATACATCAAATACAATATCAACACTGGCAACTAAAGAACTAAAGCAGAAAGCTAAATTAGATCTAGCAGCACTCAAACGAGCAGCAGACGGTAACTCTAGAGCAACTTACGATATCACACAATTACCTACACAATATGACGATAACGCAGTTATTAATAATACCAACACAGGCGGACTTGTAGCAGGACGTCCTTGGACCGCATAACATAAGGAAAATAAAACATGAAAATGGCAGATTTATTAAGACAGTTGGCAGACAAGTTAGATGGCATCGAAGGCCCTAACCCAACTGCCGCTAGACAACCTGAACAATTAACAGACCCCAGCAGTGAAGAACAACCAGTGTTTATGGCACCTAATCAGCAGAAGCTAGAACTTCTAAAGAAAGGTGTTGGAGTTGAATCAGAGTTTGACGATGAAGGCAATGCAGAGTTAGATGCAATCAAGAAGAACGCAGGCATTAGTCAAGCAGTCGTACACATTGCATCCGACGACGAGCCACTGGAGTAAACAATGGCTATCTTTGATTTCTTTTTAAGCAGAAATAATGCTGTTGTAACACCAGCGACTTACGTAGGACACATTGGACGACTGTTCTACGACAGTTCCAATGGTGTAGTAAAGATATCAGATGGCGTTACCGAAGGTGGACTTAGTATACCTTATACTATTGCCACTGATACTATCATTGGCGGCATCAAAGCAGGTCCAGGTGTTACTATCAACAGTGCAGGACAGATACTGATTGATTCAGCTGGACTTGAGTTTAGTTTTGGAGACTTTCAGGCTATTGTTGGCACTTATGCAGCAGGGAATCCCCAAGCAGGTGAAGACTATGCTTTACTGTCAAGTGTTAATGCCAATGAAGACATTGTTCTGCAAGCCAGTGGTAACGGTATTGTTAAAGTCCTCGGCGACTTCAGCGTCCGAGCACCCAGCGGCAACATCGACAGTGTGTTGCTCACTGAACCAATTTTCCGTGTTGATAATGACAGGAACATCCGCTTTTTAGTTCCTAACGTAGATTCAACAACAGGCGCAATTGAAATTGTTGCTAACACGTCTGGCATATTCCATCCGCCAAACCAAACTGGCGTGATTGTACACACCACAGGCAACACTGGATCAGTTGCAAGAAACTACCTAGATGGTGTCAACAACTATCCTATTATTGTGGGACGCAGATACAACGGCACAGTTGGGGCACTAACACCAGTATTAAACAATGAAGTATTTTTCCGTATTGCTGGACAGGCAAGTACTGGCACAGACTTTAACACATTTGGACCAGCAAAGATAAACTGGATCGCAACGGAAGATCAAACTCCCACAGCACAAGGTGGTAAGATCACAGTAGATGTCACTGCTAATGGAACCGCGGCGTTTGGCAATGTGGTCACAGCACTAGAAGTCACAGCAACAGGAATAGTCAGCGCAGTAGGATTTGTAGGCGACGGTAGTAGACTTACAGATCTGCGTCCCACAGTGCTGAGAGCAGTGGCAAGCAGCACTGCGGTTGTTGCGAATAGCGATACAGCCACTACTATTACTGGTATGACACTGAGCCCGCCTGCTGGCACATACTTGGCATCATTCAGCAGCGAATACATCAGCACATTAACAGGCAGTGTGACTGCTACAGCAGCAGCAGACTTGGCAACGTTGTACTCAGAATTGACTAACTTAGCCGTGACAGACTCTACCCATGCTGCTGCGTTTGGCAGCGAAACATTGGGCCCAGGAGTTTACACTGTGCCGGCAGCGTGGTCTATTGCAGGTACGTTGACATTAAATGGCGGGCCTACTGACTTGTTTGTGTTCCGTGGCGTCGGCGCACTCACAACCAGTAACAGTGCTGAAATTGTATTAACTGGCGGAGCAACCAGCAACAACGTTTTTTGGGTATCTCAAGGAGCTATCTCTACAGGAACCGATGCTGTGCTTAAAGGATCGTTCATCACTAACCAAGCTGCCAATGACCCAGGTGCAGGCCTGGCGTTAGAAGGTCGTATCCTAACAGTCAACGGAGCGATCAGTATCAACACTGCTACCATTACAGAACCCACCGGCACTGTGAACAGCAGTTTGACTCTGGGTACAGTGAGCATATTTTCTGTTTTTGCTGCCATAGGTGCTGTATCTAGCATAGGCACAACCAGCAACATTGCGCAGAGCATAGGATCTAACTCAGCTGCTGTTACTGGGTTTGCCTCACCCAATGTGGTTGGCGGAACTATATACAGCAACACAGACGAATTAGCAGTTATCCAATATGGCATTTACGTTGACAGTGTACTAATCGCTGATTCCAATCGCACTCAGTCACAAACATCACTAGTAAGTGGTTGGCCTATGTCAATACAAACTCTAGTAACTGTGACCACAGGACAAACAGTGACCGTTAAAACAACAGTTCCTACTGGTGGATTTACCATTGGACCTGCCATGGCACTAACATTGATACCTATAGCAGCATAAACAGCAAAAGTAAAAGACACTAAGAAAAAATAAACTATGTGGCCAAGATATATAGTTAAAGATGAATTTTTACATAAAAGACATTTTGATACTATAAAGAATATTAACTTTGATACAACAGCAGACCAGTGGGATATCTACAAACATAAGATATTCAAAGATGGTAAATTAGAGATTGAGTTTACATCTTCGTCTGGAAAAGAAGGCACATCTCCTTTAAGTGAAGTACAGATAATAGATATACATACTTCTTACCACAATCAGATGATGGCACTGCTGAAAGAGTTAGCACCAGAAAAATTAAAACATTATTGGTACACAGAATTAAATGTTGTAAACACCGGGAAAGATTATATCTTTCCTATTCATAGTGATAGTAGAGATAAACTATTAAGTGCAGTGGTCTATATTGATCCTGCAGTAAATGAAGGCACTTGGCTTTATGAAGATAAGTCAGGTAAAAATCCACAACAAATTAAGTGGGTACCAAATCGTGCTTTTATTTTTAGTAGAAATAACAGCACTTTGCATAGTTACAAAGCAGACAGTAAGTCAAACAGATTAACATTGGTATATAACCTACGATCAAGTAGACGCCCACCAGAGCCAACCTACCAAGAACTCCGAGCCTCAGCATATCCTCCAGCGGCTGACTACTTAGACGCAATAGTCAAAGGCGACACAGCACAAGCGCAGGCATACATTGATGAATGTCTGGCAGTAAAGGCTAAGTATCCTAAATGACTGAGGGCAACGAACCAATCCCGGCTGATCCGCCATAACAAAAGATACATCCAAAATGAAATATACACCTACTGTGGAAATAGAAGAAGCAAGGTTATCCCTAGAATTCTTACTCAAACATTTAGAGTCTAACGATTTGGATAGTGCTGAGGATACCCTTGATGTTATCTACATGCATTTAGGCCATGTAAGGGGTTACATAAGTGCGGAGAAATCATAATAATAAAAGATAAGTATCCAAAGAGTGCTAGCTGATAAAGATTAAGCCCCGAACTAGTGGAACTAGAACGAGGCTTTCTTTTACTATAATTTATTATAAGGGCTATGCCCCTTTATACTAACTATTTTTAATTAAATTTACTTATTGCCGTTAACGAAAGCGTAGAACTTGTTGGCTGCTTCTAGTACTGCTTCGGCACCAGGAACAACAGGCATTTCTACCTTGGTAACAACTTCTTCGCCATCTTTAGTGACAGCCATTTCATAACCAGCAAACTTAGCATGATAATCTTGCCACGCTTGACTTTGAGCCATCTCTAATACTTTGGTACGGATTTCATAACCGTTTTTATTTGTTGTGATTTTAGGCATTGCCGCCTTGAACATTTCTGCAATCTCTTGTGTTTGCTTTAGAATTGTTTCACCGTAGGTTGTTTCTACTTTTGACATAATATTTTTCCTTTGTGTGTCTATGTGTGTAATATATCAAGTACTATTGTTTCCCTGATACACTATTATATATGTCTTTGATTAAAAAGTCAACCTATTTCTTGAACTTGTTTACTCGTTCTTGAATAAACCCAACCACTAGGTCACTGAGCACTACTTCATAGTGGTTAAAATCTACTTCTATTAGTTCCATATCTGCGTGGTGCTTTTGACTAGCAATAGTTACTACACCATCATTGGGCTCGTGCATAAATGGACTTTGTCCTTTGACTGTTACTATATTAGTCCACGGATGCTGTATTTTGATCTTATCAGCCTGTTTCATTGCCCAACTGCTAGGGCCAATATCACGCATCAGTCGACTAAATGGTAAGAAATATTTGGCATAGTCTGCGGATGCTGCACCACCATAGGGGGTGCTTAGTGTTATGGCACCTTTAACAGCATTGGGCATACTATTAGCCAGGTGCAAACTGTAGATGCCACCTAGACTATGAGCAATAAACACTAGATCAGTCTGCCCGTCTAGTGTGGCCTGCATGTCTTTTAGATTATTTTCAAACCCGTTGCGACTGTCGTAATTGATGTCTATGCCGCTACCTAGTTTGTTTCTTATATAATTAAAACTTTCGCTAGTAGCGTTAGCACCATGTATGTACACTATTTTCATAGTGTATTTACATTTATTTACTTACTGGGCTGGTTAAACCATGCTTCCCATTCTTCGTCAGAAACGGGCCACATTATGGATAAACCTCAAATGGGTGATCATCAAACGTTGGCGTGTCGGACAACATAAGTTGTTTTGCTAGTTCATAGTGTCCCAACCTAGCCAGTGCGGCAGCTGCTCTTGCTCTACCTAGTGCTTCAAAAAACTCTATAATTGTGTTAAACATTTTAAAACCTTGTATAGGGCTGTTTGCCCTGCATTAACATATGGTATGCGTATTCCCAGTCTTTTGAATATTCAGACTTGGCATAACGCATAATTTCTTTATCGTACTTGCTGTTGCAGAATACTGCAACAAGCTGCTTTAGCAAATTATACATACCATCTGGATACTTGCTGAGTACGGCTTTCTCCACTGATAATCATTGCATTGAACAATGCACGACCAAAAGATTTAACAGAGCTTTTAATTTTAGTAACCATAACGTGAGCTCCTTAGTGAGCGCTCGTAAGTGCGTACTAGCTGTTCTAGGTCTGCTGTGCAGGTAGGGTTCTTGCTCTTGATAAAGAGTTCAAGTTTGCGTTGATTAGATGTGTCTAACCGAGTTACCACTCCTTGTAAGAGTGCTTTTAGTTTCTTAAACATTTTTTATTTCCTTGTATATGTGTGTGTGATTTTAGGAATCAACTATCCCTGGTCTTTGCCAGTGTCAGTCAGTTGTAAGGCGTAGCAATCGCCCAAGTCTTTCCTTGTGTCATCAGTATTAACCACTAATGGTTTCTACTAACATCTTTATTTATACAATAATACACTCATTAGAGTAATTTTCCTATGGTTTTTTGCACAGATTAAATAGAAAAATTAATAGACTTGTAATCAAACTGTAACATATGTACTACTAAATAAAACAAGATGCATTATAAAAGTATATTCATAAGTGACATACATTTAGGTACACGGGGGTGTCAAGCAGACGCTCTCTGTGCTTTTTTAAAAACACACACCTGCGATAATCTATTCCTAGTTGGCGACATACTAGATGGCTGGAGACTACGCAAACGTTGGTACTTCCCGCAAAGTCACGCTAATGTAATACGCAGCATATTAACAGCAGCTAAACGCAATACCAAAGTATATTATATCCTGGGCAATCATGATGAAGGATTAAGAACTTTTTTAAAGTTTGACATTAGCTTTGGACGTATTAAAATCCTAAACAGGTATGACTACACAGCAGTAAACGGCAAAAAGTATCTAGTCATACATGGCGATTTCTTTGATGTACTAATGAAAGATAAGAAGTGGTTAATGCACTTTGGTGACACGCTTTACAATAGCATGATATGGTTTAACATACAGTTTAATCGTGTTAGAAAACTAATAGGCATGAACTACTGGAGCCTAAGTAAATGGCTCAAAGACAATACCAAACAAGCAGTTAAGTTTATCAACCGCTATGAAGAATATGTAGCAGAGTATTGCGAGAATAAAGGCTACGACGGAATCATCTGTGGTCATATACACCATGCAGAGATTAAGAAGATAGGCCGTATAGAATATATGAACGACGGCGACTGGGTAGAAAGTGCTACAGCTTTGCTAGAACACCTAGACGGAACATTTGAAATCTACACTCACAGCAACCCAACTTAGGAGTCAGATGATGTGGTTATTGATAATACTAGCAGTACACATAAACGATCCAAGTGATCAGCCGGCGAGATTAACGATGCAGTTTCCAAGTGAACAACAATGCCGGTCAGCGGCTGACACTCTTGGATACGATATAAAATTTAAACAATTTAAATTGGAGGCAATATGCTCTCAGAAAAAATAACCATAGTAGTCCCTTGTAAGAATGAAGAAGATTATATTGAACACTTATTAAACGACCTACGTAAACAACAAGGCATAGGTAACACCAAGATTATCATTGCTGATGCAAGCACAGACAATACTCGTAAAGTGATCAACGAAAAGAAGAGCAACTTAAACGTACAAATTATACAAGGTGGCCCTGTAAGCGAAGCAAAGAACAACGGAGCCAAGCAAGTAACGACTCCTTACATACTGTTTATTGATAGTGATGTACGTTTCTTTTCAGACAGTGTTATCGTTGACAGTGTGCAAGCACTAGAACAGCAACAGTTAGATCTAGTAGGGCTGTATATCAAGTGCTATGACAATGACGTTATAGCTAAGGTAGGGTTTACGTTATTCAACGTAATCAACAGTGTGATGCAACACTTTGTTCCATTTGCAGTAGGCGCATTCATGCTCACACGTAGAGATAAGTTTGAACAGCTAGGCGGCTTTCCTGGTAAGTTTCAAACTAGCGAAGACTTCTTTCTAAGTAAAATGTATGATGTTAAGAAGTTTAAACTACTTAACCATTACTTTGGACAAGACAGCAGACGTTTTCAAAAGATGGGATACTTTGGCATGGCCTGGTATCTTATTAAGAACTTTTTAAATCGCAACAATCAGAAGTACTGGGATAATATGGATTATTCTAAATATTGGGATTGACATTTAAATAAAGTCGTGTTAGTATAAAAGTATAGGAAAAAATATGAATATCGCAATAGCAGGATACGGATTTGTTGGCAAAGCTCACGCAAAAGTTATGCAATACCGTCATTTAATTACTGTATCAGACCCAGCATTTCCTGAGTATAGCCATCCTATACCTAAAGATACAGATGCACTAATCGTATGTGTATCAACTCCGCCGCATGAAAGTGGGGCGTGTAATGTCAATAACGTGTACGATGTAATATCAAACACACGTTCAGATATGCCTATTCTAATTAAGAGTACAATTAGTTTAGAAGGCTGGGATGCAATTAGAACAGAGTTTCCTAAGCATAGTTTAACATTTAGCCCAGAGTTCCTTGTTGCTAAAACTGCAACAGAAGACTTTAAGAATACTTCTCACTTGTATTTTGGCGGAGACGATACACAATTTTGGCACAGTGCATTTGCAAAAGTATTCAAAGACTTTACTAGTACTGCAACAAGCGTTGAAAGTCTTATCCTAGGCAAGTATATGCGCAACAGTTTCCTTGCTACTAAGGTTGCGTTTTTTAATCAAGTCTATGATCTGTGTGCAGCGAACAATTTAAACTATGACGAAGTTGTTGCAGTAGTAGGTGCTGATCCTCGTATTGGTATGAGTCATACTTCCATCACAACAGAACGCGGCTTTGGTGGACATTGCTTTCCTAAAGACACTAGCGCAATCGTAAAAACAGCTCAACGCAGTGACATTGAGCTGAGTCTAATTCAAGAAGCTATTGCGTACAATAACCGTATTAGAGGTTAAGCCTCTTTGTTATAGTTTTCTAGGTGTTTGATGTATTCATCCATTGAATGATCACTAAAGCTATCTATCTTGCCTTGCTTTAGTCCCATCCAGATACCGCGCCATTTATCTTTGATCATTTGCCATCCAGTTGGGTTACGAACTTGTCCGTAGGCATTTAGGTAATGCTGTATACCGTGATGTCTAAATCCTAACAGCATAGGAGGAACAGTTGTAACAATATCGTTATTGTTCTTCCAACGATGATGCACTACGCCTAGGCTTTTAACATAATTAGGCCACCCTACTCTAGGCGAACCGTATGTGTAAAGCTCTTGCGGATTAGGAACGCTTGCATAAAGTCGGCAACGACTTGCCATAATAGTTGCCATCGCTGCACCCAGGCTGTGCCCACAGAACCAAACTGCCTTGCTTCGATTAACTGTACGAACTAGGTCGTCACATATCATTGGCCAAAGTTCATCTACTTCTGCTTTAAAGCCTTTGTGTACTCTACTGATAGTTTCTGCAACTACTGGAATAGCCCGCAGGTCTGCTGCAATGTCGTTAAACTGTGTAGGTTCGGTGCCTCGACATGCAATTACCAAATCGTCTGCGTTCATGAAGCGATATGCCTGAGCACCGTCTTTATCATAAAACTCTACAGTTGTAAAGCCTAAACTCTTTGCTTGACTTTTTGCGTCTTTTAAGTTATTATAAGCAATGCTCGATAACTTTGCAAATAGTAAGGACCTCTCTTTGAAATTCATTTTAGATATAGACATTATGCCCTCCCTCAAGTGTAGTACTCTTATTTATAACAACGCTAAATACATTATCGGAGCAACGCAATGAAAAAACGCACAAGAAGCATTTTAGAAGAACTCAACAGCTTTGGCCGCACATATAGTAGCGACAAACAAATTGAGACATCTGCTAATAATATCATCGAAAGTAGTATTAACTTGCTTAATAGAATCGCAAGTACATATGATGATGTAACAGCTGGCGAACTTGAGCGTAGATTTATCAATGCTATTAAAAGCGGAGATCCTAAAAAGTTTAGACGCGGTATCCAAAAAGTTATAGAGAGTAAGAATAATGACAGCAATTCTTAAAGAAGGCGGCAACGTATTTAAAAGTACAGAAGGTCCATTAACACAACGTATTGCTACTCAAGATGTACATCCTACGATTCAATTTATTGAAAAGATTACAGGCTTAGTATTTGATGAAGAAGATTGGCTAGGCACAACTGGTAAGAAGAATGACCCAGATGGAGCATTTGAAAAGAATAGCTCAGGTGACTTAGACTTAAACACAGATGCATCTAAAGTTAGCAAAGAACAACTAATTGCTAAACTTGCAGCTTGGTGCAAGGGACAAGGCATTCCAGACTTAGAAATTATGAACAAAGGCAAGGGGTTCGAAGCAGGTTGGATCAAGGACGCTGGTGACCAAGTTCACTTCCGTACACCTATCGACGGCACTGACCAAAAAGGATTTGTGCAAACAGACTTTATGTTTACAAACAATCCTAAATTCCAAAGAGGAGCCAAGCGTGGCGGAACAGCACAGTTCGGCGGAACAGACAGAGCAATATTGTTGTCAAGTCTAGCAAGAGGACGTGGACTAAAGTTTAGTCCTAAGTTTGGTGTTGTTGATCCTAACAACGGAGATGCTGTTGTTGCTGATGACTGGGATGAAATTGCATCGTTGCTATTAGGTAAAGGTGCTAAAGAAGCCGACACGCACACAGTTGAAAGTATACTTGCAAGACTCAAAGGCGATCCAGACTACGAACAGCTTATTGCTCCGTGGAAAGAAACAATGGAAAAGGCAGGCAAAGAAGTGCCTGAATCACAAGTTGAATCGTTGGCTGATAAACAGTTGCGTAGAATTAGAGAACTAAGTGGTGCACCATTGAACAGTGTTGTTATGAGTTCAGGAGCATTTAACAGATGAGATACCGTGATATTAAACTAGTTGAAAGTCGTGTATACCTTAAAGAAGGTGCTCGCATTGACCACGCAGAAGACATTGTGTTCTGGGAAGGTAGCCGCGGAGCAATTCGTGCATTAGAAAGCCTTAAGAGTTTAGAACAAGGGAAGCACACAAATGTTACTATTAAATGGGATGGCAGTCCTGCTATTATCTTTGGCCGCAACACTGACGGCGAGTTTGTACTCACAGACAAAAGCGGCTTTAGCGCAAAGGGTTACGACGGTAAGAGTAAAAGCGGCGACGACCTAGAACAAATGTTCTTAAACCGTAGTGGTGGTAAGAACAGAGAGAATCCGGGATATGTTTCTTTTGCAGGTAAGATGCGAGGCATCTTTGATTTGTACGAACGTGCAACTCCAACAGACTTCCGCGGTTACTTAAAAGGTGATCTGTTATATTATAACACTCCGCCAGTAAAAGATAAGAACTTTGTGTTCAAGCCGAACATAGTAGAGTATGCAGTTGATATTAGCAGCGACCTAGGTAAACGTATTGGGTCTAGTATAACTGGAGTAGTTGTACACAGACTTATTGACGAAGATGACAACGAAAGTGCAGTACCACAAGGCATAGACTTCCAGGGCAATGATGTATTAATATTTCCATCCGTGACTGTACAAAAATCACCAGAGATTGAAGACGAAGATATTAATCAACTTAAAGCAGCAGTTGCTAAGAATGCAGGTGCAATTGATAAACTGTTGGATATTGCAGCACTAACAGAATTAAAAATATCAGACTTTGCAAAAGTGCTTTATGCATATACTAACGGTAAAGTTGATACAGGTTTAGAAAACTTAGGCTCAGACTTCTTTGACTGGATGGCAAGTTCTAAACTATCGCCGAACAAACAAAAGAACATTGCAACGCACATACAAAATAATCAAGCAGGGTTTGATGCAATATGGCAAGTAGTGTCAGGTATCATGCAGATCAAGGACAAAGTGATTGCTCAATTTGATGCACACGATGCAACCGTAAAAGCAAACATACCAGGGCACGGCGCTGGTGGCGAAGGATACGTACTAGCACATCCAGACGGTGACGTTAAATTAGTACCTAGAGAATTTTTTACAAGAGCCAATAGAGCCGTACAAAGATAAGGAATTGCAATTATGAAAATGAATGAAATATTAGCCGAAGCTAATTTTGAAATGACGCCACAACAGCGTAAATTAGCAGACTTCGGACGTATACTAATGAGTCAAGCAGCGTCAACCAAAGACGATGCATTATCAAATACTATGTCACGAGTTGGTAGTTCTCTAACAGATTTTGGTACATTGTTTGGACCAAAGAATCTAGCAGATGTTGTAAAGAAAGCCGGAGTTAGTCCCGAAGTTATTAAAAAACTATTGGCTTATGCAGACAAAATACAAAGTCAGCAATCAGCGTTAACTAAAGATCATAAACAAGGTGGCCTAGACGATACTGATCAAAGCGATACTGATCCTGATGAGTTTGCTGATCCGTCAGATGACGGGAAAAATGCAATGCGAGCAGACAAATACGCAAGTCGCGCAATAAAAGCAGCAAGAGCTAAAAGAGCATAATGGATTTTATTAGAGCAATTGTAAACGAGTCTACTCTCATCACTGACGAAGATGTAGACAAGTTTCTAGAAGATTTAAAAATTTTAGATGAACCGCGATATACAGCTCGTGAATGGGCGATCATGGAAGGCGGGCATGATATTTCTGATGCTGCTGACAGTGTTTATATAAACGAAGCTGCATTTGACAGAATTGCTAAAAGAGTTGAAAGTAGAAACATAATCAACTACAGACTTATTGTTGGTGCTGAGAATCTAATGCGAGTAAGGTTATTTTTAGAACTTGCTAAAGAAGGTAAGAACATACCAGCAACGTATGTTAAAGGAATGCAGCCTGCTATTGAAATGCTAGATGACATTGTATCAGCAGGTCCAGGTTTTGTGCAATTACTAAGAGTGTTACACAAAAGAGCTCAAAAAAGAGGCTAAGAACAATATTTTTGTCTTAGAGGCTAAATACATTACAAGAACTTCACAGAGTGTGAAGGTCCATTAGATCATAGGAGAATATAAAATGGCAGAGTTCACAAGAGTAAACGGCACAGGTTTCGACCACAGCGTAGCATATGGTACAGCACAAATCATTGCAATCGAAATCGATGCAGGTGTTGACCTAACAGCAAAAGACGGTATCGGCGGAGCAGTTGAAACTATCGTTAGAGAGTTTTCACCACTAATGTATGAATCAACTGGCACAGCTGGTAAGATTTTTGCAATCGTCGACGGCCACGCAGTTGATGCAGCTGGTATGACACTTCGTCTACAAGCCCTAGGCACAGTAGACGGTGTTGATCTTTCAGCAGCAACCGTAGTTGTACGTACATTGAGTACATTCAACGCAGCATAAATCCTAACTACCTTAGGAACCGTGCTTCGGCACACTGGGCTCACTTTTAAGTGGGCCCTTTTTTTATGGCTGTAAATACAGTATGAAATTTACATTAACCACAGTTGTTGACATTACAGAATCCAATGCCCGTCGCGGCGACGACAAGCGACTTATTAATCAACAAGCAAACTATTATACCTTAGTACAAACTATTGGACTCAGAGTTAATATAAATCCTATTAGTTGTAGCTCGCAAGTAAGCAACATTGACAAGTTTGGATTTGGATCAAACACAAAAGGAAAACAACGTTACTGGGAGTTTGCATTTGAAGTCGAGTACGAAGATGCATTAACATTAGACATGTTAATGTCAGACTTTGACCTTGTTCCTATTATTACAGAGCTTGACGAGACTGCTAAAATCAATAACAATATATTCCGTACCAATCACCCAAATGACACTAATATAGTGTTTAAAATCATTGAAGAATGATAAATACATTTGTAGCTTAAATTAAGCTAACAGGCATCTTACAAACATAACAAAGGCTAACTAAGAGTTTACTTTACCCTACAGAGTGTAGGTTTTTACGGAGAATAAGATGTCAGTTACTACTGAATTAGAGAGAACGAACCTTGAAGCACACGTCGACTTATGCGCAATACGCTATGCGCAACTAGAAGGTCGCCTAAGCAAAGTTGAAGTAAAAATCGACAATATACATGACGATATTATCAACGGTCAGAAGTCAATCACAAAAGTGCTAATCGGCACAGCAGGCACAGTAGTTGCCAGTTTACTATCCATCGTTATTGTAATTTTAATGCAGTAACCTTCCGCTCTCGATAAATAACTATATGTTATTAAGAGAGTTTACAAAACCACTAGAAGAAAAACAAGTATGGGCCCGCAAGGGAACAAGTCTTGTGCGCAAGTACAGATGTACAGGCGGCACTCGTAATGGTCGTATTGTGGCAGAACCTACACAGTGTTTTGCTCCAATTGATGTTAAACAACGAGCATTAATGAAACGCACTAGAGCACGCTTAGGCAAGAAGATGGCACGCAAAGCAAAGAAGACTAAGCGTACAAATCCAGCAAGTATTAGGTTATCAAAAGGCCTGAACAAATGAAAGCAGCCGAATTTGTAATAGAAGCTACTAGAGCATATGCAAAATCTGGAGCATCTCAAAGTCTAAAGTTTAGATGCACTAGTGGCCCACGAAAAGGACAAGTTCGTGCAAGTCCTGCAGCATGTAATGCTCCAATAAATATACAAAAGAGTAAATCATTATCATTAACTAAAAAACGTCAAGGCGGAATGATGACACGTAAAGCAGGTATCACAAAAGCAACTAATTCTGTGTCAAGACGTGTAAAATCAATGAATAAGCCGAGAAGCAGAGGAAGAAAGAAACTATGAAAATTTTTGAATTAGATCAACAAATGGGAATGACTCCTCCGGCAGTTCCAGGACAACCAGCAGTTCCAGGACAAAAGACACCTGGCAACGGTAACGTAGCAGCTCCAACCGCAAATCCTGCAGATGCAGCAAAACAACAACAGCAAATGAATCAGCAGAAGCAACAGCAGAAGCAACAGTTGCAAACACAAATTAAACAAACGCAAGATCAATTAAAAGCCTTGCAACAACAGTTAGCTTCAGTTAGATGAAAATAAACGAGCTATTAACAGATTTCAAAATCTTTATGACCAATGAGGAGAAAGTCGAGCTTGAGAATCTTTCCGCTCCTACTCCTATGTCCAGTCTTACTGAAAGACAGCAAGTCATAATGAACAACCTTATACGCAAGAGTTTGGTAAGTAAAATACGATCAAATAACGTTATAATGGTTGCGAGAAATGACAAACACAACATTACTTAAAGAATTACAACATCTAATAGAAGATAAACTAGATCCTAGTTTGTTTCCCTATCAAAAGGGTAACAGTATCCGTATTGGTAAAATGGTTGTAAGAGACAGCAAAAAAGGATTTTTGATATATAACTGTCAAGAAAATAAACAGGTTGCGATTACTTTTAGTAAAACAGCAGCACTTGCTCTTGCTAAGAGTTTGTCTAAAGGTACTAACAATATAAGTATAGTAATGGATTTAGATAAAACCATTCAAAAGAATTATATGGATGCATTGTTCTTTACAAATACAATTAAAACAACCAAAGACGAATTTAAAAAAGATGTAATATTAACTAGATTAGAAATTGCAAAGGCAAGAACTGCTAATGCTAAGTCGGCGCTTGATAGCATTATATTCAGATAAAACGCATAAATAACTATAATTAAACTACTTGGGGAAGAGTAACATGAACATTAGAGATATGAATAAACCATTGACGTCAAAAACACTAAACGAAACAATGGCAAAGAAATTTGGCACAACGATTAATGTAGATTCGTTTACATTAGAACAGCTACAAGATGCAAGAAACAAAATGCGTACAAAGCAATTTGATATTGAAACAAATGAAAGTTTCAGTGGGCTATCGCAGAATAGAACATACAGCAAAAACAAACTTTTCCTTGATGTTCTAAATGCTGCTATTAGTGAGCGTTCTGATATTTCAGAAGCACAAACAGCAGCACAAAAAGCGGCGTTCCAAAAGATGTTAGATAAGAAAAAAGGCAAAGCGCCGGCGGATGGAGCTACTGACAAGCCAGTTGATGAAAGTAAGCCGGACTTCCTTGACTTAGACAAAGACGGTGACAAGAAAGAACCAATGAAGAAAGCTGCTAAAGACGCAAAAGGTAACAAGCCTAAAAAAGGTGTAAATCCATTTGCTAAAAAGGTAGACGAAGGTAAAACTATTATAGACACTTACTTTGCATCAATACTCAAAGAAGGCGCAGAAGACAACGCAGAATTAATTATGGCAGCTAAAGATATGGTTGACCGTTTAACTGGTTGGATGGAAGACACTGCTGAAATGCAAACTGAATCAATGCTAGAACTAGCTGATGCTATCCGCGACGAAATGGGTGCCCAGCAATCAGAAGCATTTACTAATTCAGTTAAGCCTGCACTAGAGCAACTGTACGCAACAATGGAAACAACACGTATTGCATTAACAGGCGGTGTTGGCATGCTAACTGGCGAAGGTGAAGCACCAGCGATGGATATGGGCGCAGAGCTACCAGATGAAGAGCCAGTACCAGGTGCTGAAGATATGGAACCAACTGTAGATACAGACGATTTTGCAGCAGCAGCTCCAGCTGCTGGCGGCGAAGCAGAAGCAGGACGTGAGCGTCGTGAGTCACGTACCTATGCTAAAAAGAAAATAATTGAAACATCACGTAGACTAGGATCAATTTTAAGTAAGACTAGTAAATAAGATGAAAATATTTGAACTTTATGAAGCAGGTGAACCCCAAGCATCTACCTCACTAAAGTTAGTACAAGTATTAAGAACTGTTATTGGAGACGCTGATCAAAAAGGCGTCTCCGTTTTCTTACATTTCAACAAACCAACAGTAAATGATATTAGATCAGATGCAAAGAATCTTGATCTTAATAAACTTATGCAAAACGTTGGTGCAGAGCAATTTGATTACGGCACATTTAAAGCAGCATACGATACAGATCCAAGATTAAAAGCAATGGTCCAAAATTTTAGTGAAAAAGGTATTGAGCCAAAAACTAAGAAACAAGCAACAGATACACCACAAGGTGATACTGCTGGCAGCAACACAGTTGCCAAAATGGCCAAGTCAGCAACTGACATAGGCGACAAACTTTAAAAACTTCTTGACATTGTAATATTTGTATGCTATACTACGTATAACGTATGGAGTATATCTATGACACAAAGAACTGATGAAGAAATCATCACACAAATTAAAGAACTAATCGAATCACATGTAAAACCTAGTGTTGCAGAGCACGGAGGCAACATTGAGTTTACATCATATCTAGATGGACATTTGCAGTTAGAACTACAAGGCGCATGCAGCGGATGTGCAGGATCAACAGCAACACTAAAACACGGTGTTGAAAGTATGATTAAACAATTTGTACCCGAAGTACAAAGTGTAGATGCCGATAACGGATATAGTGATGTAAATCCTTATTATATGAACAACGATCCTTTCGGGCAAGAGGCATGGGAAATAGAAAATATGATCCCAATCCGGGAGGTTCGAGATGAGTCTGATAACTAAAAAATACGATTATCAACCAATATCACGCAAAGAAGTAGACGGCAAACGCAAATACATGACACCTGACGGCGACGCTGTTGCTAGTGTTACAACTATCCTTGATGCAACTAGTGACAAGACCGGACTCATCGCTTGGCGCAGACGTGTAGGTGATGTAAAAGCACAAGAAATTACAACAGAAGCTGCCGGTGTTGGTACACGTATGCACAAATATCTTGAAGACTATGTAGATACCGGCGAATGGCCTACTCCTGGTAGTAACCCGTTTGCAATCAAAGCACACGCAATGGCAGTTCAGGTGCGTGACAACGCAATGGTAGATGTTGATGAGATTTGGGGCAGCGAAGTTGCTCTTTATGTTCCGCAGATGTATGCCGGTACTACTGACTTAGTTGGACAGTATAAAGGCCAACCTTGCATTCTTGACTTCAAGCAAACAAATAAGCCTAAGAAGTTAGAGTATGTACAGAACTACTTCTTGCAACTAGTAGCCTATGCCGAAGCACACAACGAAATGTTTGGAACTAATATTCGCGAAGGACATATCTTTATGTGTAGCCGAGGTGACCATGGCTCAGATCTCGGTGGAGAGACATATCAGCAGTTTGATGTATGGCCACATGAGTATGCCGAGTGGCGTAATGAATGGTACAATAGAGTATATACATACTACGAACAGAACAGTTAATTCGATAAATATGTATAATAGGAGATAGTCATGGCAGTAGTTCAGATCAGTCGAATACAAATTCGTAGAGGACAAAAAAACGCAGGTAGCGGGCTACCTCAATTAGCTTCGGGTGAATTTGGTTGGGCAGTTGACTCGCAAGAATTATTTATTGGAAACGGCAGCGTATCCGAAGGTTCGCCGGCAGTTGGCAATACAAAAGTATTGACACAGTACGACAACATCTTTACTCTTGCTGATAGTTATACATATAGAGAAGCTGATGCTTTTTTATTAACTGGCGGAGACATTGCTAGTCCAGTACGCAGAAGTTTACAAGCAAGACTTGACGACAGAGTAAGTGTTCGTTCTTTTGGATTAACTGGACAGCCAAGTCAAATTGCAACTATACGGTTACAAGCAGCTATTGATCAGTTATACTTAAATGATGCTATCAAAGGTAGTGCAGCTAGTAGAGTAATATTACATCTTGAGCCAGGTGAGTATGTAATTGACGGCCCTATTTACATTCCGCCATACACAACACTTGTAGGTGCCGGCGCAGATAAAACTATTATTAGAACACTTACAGCAAGTGTAAACATGTTCACTACGATTAATGGAGATAGCATAGTTGGAACTCCTGCAAGTAATGCAAGCACTACAACTATTAACCAACCAACTCGTATTAGACTAGAAGGTATGACATTAGAAACAACAGTTCCTAACAAAGCCTTGATTCTCAATAACTGTAAAGACAGTGTGTTTAAAGACATTAAGTTTTCAGGACCTTGGGTTAGTGGAGGCGCGGTAGCAGTTACTGATGTTGCAATTGAAATGAATAGTCTAAGTGGATCTGTTGAAACTAAGAATAACGTATTTGAAGATTGTACACTTAACGGATTTGCTTATGCAGTTATAAGTGATTGGGATATACACAACAACTCATGGACTAACTGTGAGTTCTCTAATCTGTCTTACGGACTAGCATTTGCAACACAGCTTGTATCATTAAACATAGCAGTAGGATCTGGTAGAGAAACTGGCCCTTACAACAACGTCTGGTCCAATTGTAGATTTAATGATATTAACAAAAACGCTGCTTGGGTAAAGTACGGTAAAGGCAACGTCAGTGAAAATAACTTTTATACTATGGTAGGTACAGAAGGTGCAGCAGAATACTTAGCTACTGATTCTATACTTAAATATCAAACTCCAGGAAACTCGTCTATAGGTGACTACTTCTCAAGAACAGCAGTACTATCATATACTCCGGGATACTGGACCAACTATGCATACATTCCTGAAATTGAAGGTGCTGTTATTGCAGTCTTCGGAGAACTACATGTATTAAACAGTATCACTAGTGGATCTGCACAAAAGCGTTTTAGACTTCCAGGTGAAATAGATATTGCTAGTCAACAATTTGAAATTGAATACGTATTATCTAGTAGAAATTATTCAGCAGTACGCAGCGGTGTAGCTACACTAACAGTTAACGGTATAGACAAAACTATAACAGTATCAGATGCATACGATTATATAGGTGTATCAACTTACGAAACTTCTATTGCATTTAGTGCCTTAGTACAAGATGCTGACGGCGATACTGTTAACGAAACTATCGATATATTACTATCAAGTACTATGCCAGTAGACGATCTAACCCAGTTAGAATTTAAGATTAGAAATAGAAAAACAACAATCGACGCTACTGGTGAGTAATGTTTGACAAAACCTATGAACAAAGGCTAGTAGCCTGGGTTGCCTTCAGGTACAGTCTTGAGCGGTCGAAGGACCCTATTCAAGATGTTATCGACTGCTACAATACCGCACCAACAGTTAGTATTCATACTGATGCATGGGATCAAAAGAGCTGGCCAGACCCTTGGCAACTTATACAAGAGAATCAGTACTGCGAGTTCTCTCGCGTATTAGGAATGTGTTATTCCTTACAGTTAACCGATCGTTTTAATAGGTCTAATTTTGAGATACATATCATTACAGACTACAATAAATCTACTAATTATTATATATTAATGGTAGACAAATGCGCAATAGGATATTATAATGATACATATACTTCCGTAGATGCATTACCGTCGACGATGGTAGACCAGAAAATTTACAGCATGCCGCACAGGCAATAAATATCAATTATAAGAAAATACTAGGAGAGAGAATGTCAAATGGAACAATGATCGTCAAGCGTGACGGCACAAAAGAACACCTCAACATAGATAAAATACACAAAGTTGTTGAGCACGCCTGTTTAGAGCTAGCAGGAGTTAGTAGCAGTCAAATTGAAATGAATGCAAATATTCAATTTTACGACGGCATGAGCACTAACGAAATTCAAGAAGTGTTGGTACGCAGTGCAAACGATCTTATTAGTTTAGACGCACCTAATTATCAATATGCAGCAGCACGGTTGCTAAGTTATAGTATAAACAAACAGGTGTTTGGCGAATACAATGCTATTACACTCCAGCAGAATATTGATCGCAATATTGAACGCGGCGTATATGATCAAGAGATTTTAGAAAAATATACAGCAGACGAAATTGCAACACTAGATAGTTACATTCGTCACAAGCGTGATGAGAACTTTACCTATGCAGGTCTGCGTCAAGTAGTTGACAAGTATCTTGTACAGGATCGTTCTAATGGTGAAATATTTGAGACTCCTCAATTCATGTACATGATGATTGCTGCAACGTTATTTGCAAATTATCCAGCAGACACTAGAATGCACTATGTACGTAGGTACTATGATGCAACCTCACTGTTTAAAGTGAATATTCCAACACCGGTTATGGCAGGAGTTCGCACTCCTGTACGTCAGTTTGCAAGTTGTGTGCTTGTTGACAGTGCTGATACTCTTGACAGTATCTTTGCCAGCGATATGGCTATTGGACGTTATACCGCACAACGGGCGGGCATCGGCATCAACGCAGGACGCATCCGAGGAGTAAATTCACGTATACGCGGCGGCGAAGTAGCACACACAGGCATTGTCCCATTCCTAAAGAAATTTGAATCAACTGTTCGTTGTTGTACACAGAATGGTGTGCGCGGTGGCAGTGCAACTACACATTTTCCTTTTTGGCATCAAGAGATTGAAGACATCCTTGTACTAAAGAACAACAAGGGTACAGAAGATAACCGTGTACGCAAGTTAGACTACAGCATACAGTTGAACCTAACTATGTATCAAAGACTGCTCAGTGGCGGGGACATTACGTTGTTTAGCCCACATGATGTACCAGGACTATACGAATCATATTTTGGTCCTGCTGCGGAGTTTCAACAGCTATACGAAAAGTATGAGCGCACTACAAGCATTAAAAAGAAAACAGTATCAGCAATGGAGTTGTTTTCTGCGTTAATTAAAGAACGTGCAGAGACAGGACGTATCTACATTATGAACGTAGATCACTGTAATACACATAGTTCATTCTTAGACAAAGTATACATGAGTAACTTGTGTCAAGAGATTACACTACCTACAAAGCCACTTAATCATATTGATGATACAGAAGGCGAAATTGCGCTATGTATTCTGTCAGCTATCAATGTAGGTGTTATTAAGAGTTTAGACGACCTAGAAGAACTATGCGAACTAGCAGTACGTGCTCTAGAAGAAATTATTGATTATCAACGTTATCCTATCCTAGCCGCTGAAAAGTCAACCAAGGCTCGTCGTAGTTTAGGTATCGGCTACATTGGACTAGCACATTATCTTGCAAAGAATCATGTAAAATATGAAGACAAACAAGCGTGGACATTAGTACATAACTTAACAGAAGCGTTCCAATACTATTTGCTTAAAGCATCTAACAAACTTGCACAAGAGCGCGGAGCATGCGAGTACTTCAACCGTACTAAATATTCAAAAGGCATCCTTCCTATTGATACCTATAAGAAAGATGTTGATACTATTGTAGAGAACAAGTTAAATTATGATTGGGAAACTTTACGAGCCGATATCTTACAGTACGGACTACGACACTCAACATTGTCCGCACAGATGCCATCGGAGAGCAGTTCCGTTGTGTCGAACGCAACAAATGGAATTGAGCCACCTAGAGGATATTTGTCCGTTAAGAAGTCAAAGAAAGGGCCTCTTAAGCAGATTGTTCCACAGTATCAAACTCTAAAGAATCACTACACATTGTTGTGGGAAATGCCTAACAATACAGGATATATTAATATTGTTGCTGTTATGCAAAAATTCTTTGATCAAGCTATTAGTGGAAATTGGAGTTACAACCCTACTCATTATGAGAACAATGAAGTTCCAATGAGTCAAATGATTCAAGACTTGTTAACTACATACAAGTTGGGCTGGAAGACATCATACTATCAAAACACTTACGATTATAAAACTGATCCAAGTGAATTAGACGACGATAAGCCTGAAGCAACACTTGCACTTGGTGCAATGGAACTAGACAGTGAATCATGCGATGCCTGCGCTATATGACGCTTGTGCAGTTTAAAGATTGACAACTAACACTTAATAGCATATACTTGTTATTAAGTGTAATACACAGATAGGATGATGGAAAAAAATGGCAAAGACAGTATTTAACCAAGAAAACGTTGATTTCACAAAACAAAACATGTTCTTCGGCTCGGACATGAATACCCAGCGTTACGACACGTTTCGCCACCCAGTGTTTGATAAGTTAAATCAAACTATGTTAGGTTACTTTTGGCGACCTGAAGAAGTTAGTTTGCAGAAAGATCGTGCAGATTTTCAAAACTTCCGTCCTGAGCAGAAGCATATTTTTACATCCAATCTTAAATATCAAACACTGCTTGACAGTGTCCAAGGACGTGGTCCATGCCTGGCATTTTTGCCGCATGTTTCACTTCCTGAACTAGAAGGCTGTATTGTTACTTGGGACTTCTTTGAAACAATCCACTCACGTAGTTATACACACATCATGAAGAACGTGTATGCTGACCCGTCAGAAGTGTTTGATACTATCCTAGACGACGAAAAGATTATTGCTCGTGCAACTAGTGTAACTAAACATTATGATGCCTTTACGGTAGCAGCAGACGCTTATAATCACCGCGGCGAAGGTAGCATGCGTGAAGTTAAACGCAAGTTGTACATGGCAATGATGACTGTTAATATTTTAGAAGGCTTGCGTTTCTACGTTAGTTTTGCATGTACATTTGGCTTTGGAGAACTAAAGCTAATGGAAGGCAGTGCAAAGATTATTTCCTTAATTGCTCGTGATGAAGCACAGCATCTTGCACTAAGCACACATGTATTAAAACTTTGGGCACAAGGTAAAGATGATCCAGAGATGGCAGCTATTGCTAAAGAGTGCGAGCCAGAAGTATATGACCTATGGCGTGAATGTGTTCTAGAAGAAAAAGACTGGGCAGAGTACTTGTTCAAAGACGGTTCGATGATCGGATTGAATGTTACACTGCTTAACCAATATGTAGAGTATATTGCTAACCGTAGATTAAAAGCACTTGGTTTGCAGGCAATCTTTAATCAACCAGTTAATACTAATCCTCTACCGTGGACTGCGCATTGGTTAAGTAGTTCGGGCTTGCAGGTCGCTCCTCAGGAAACAGAGGTCGAGTCCTATATCATCGGTGGTATTAAGCAAGACGTAACTACTGAATCATTGAAGGGATTTAGTTTATGAGTGTAGAAATTTACGGCAAGCCAGCTTGTCCGTTTTGTGAAAAAGCTAAAGCACTGTGTGAGATTAGACATCTCTCATACAACTATTATCAGATTGAAAAAGATTTTACTCGTGAAGAATTGTTTGAACAGTTTCCAGGTGCAAGAACATTCCCACAAATTAAAATAAATGATCGAGTAATAGGTGGCTACGAACAGTTAGTCACCTATATTGAAGAAACAGGCTACAATGGCACAGGCCATTCATTAGGAACATAAATGTTAATTGAAGTACCATATAAAGTAGGCGATAACGTCTCATTTAAATTAAGCTCAGGCGAAGAAATTATTGGACGACTAGAAGCAGAAGATGCTAAGTCTTTCACTGTACGTAAGCCGATGGTGCTGATTGCAGGTGAAAAAGGCCTAGGTCTAGCACCTTTCATGTTTAGCGTATCACCAGACGGTAAGTTTGTATTGCAAGCACAGTCAGTAAGTTGTGTTGCAAAGACTGAAGCAGAAATTGGTAAACAATATACTGCACAGACTAGCGGAATTGCACTGGTATAAACAATGGCAGGAGTTAGTAGGGATAACGACAAGGCAGAAGGTGATTTAATTCCTAGCCAGACCACTGTTTTTGCAAACGGCAAACTAGTCATTGTTGATCGTGATCCTGTAACTTCACATCCTCCTGGCGGAGATCATAGTGGAGTCGTATTTGATGTAGTTAGCGGAATACAAACTTCCCAGGTTGATTCAAACTATACATCTTTTGGACCAACTATTCCAGCAGGAAAACAAACTAAAGTCTATGCTAATAACAAACTTATTGTAATCGCAGGGGATGATGCCACATGCGGGCACTTGTCAACCGGTAGTGGCGATGTATTTGTAGGCGACTAAATGGTTGACAAACCAAAACAAATCACATATAATTAATTAAGCATTATTAAAGGAGAAACTATAATGACACAACCAACTCATGAAGAAATCGTATTAGCATTTAACAACTACTTAAAAGAACATGAAACTTTTGAAGCAAAGGGCGTAAAAGCAGCAGCCACCCGAGCACGTACAGCACTAGGTGATCTAGGTAAACTTACCAAAGACCGCCGCAAAGAGATCATTGAGAAAAAGAACGCAATGTAATGAGCGTAATTTAAGAGTTTAACAATGAGATTCTACGTAGGTTCAGCAGAAATGAAATGGTCTCACAAGGATCGCATGGAACAGATTTGGATCCGTAGAGAACTGGGCGACGAACTATTTGAAGAAATACAATGGCATACAATTCTAATACTACGCACTAACAGTCAAACATTGCCGGGTGACACTTACAAGCGGTGCGATATATATGTTGATGTAGAAGATGAAAAATGGGCATTACTGTTTGCACTAAAATTTTCAAAAGCACGAAAGGTAGAACTAGCATGATGCGGGTTGATTATAATATAGATCAAGCAGGCGATAACTTTAAAGTTGTCGGCGACTACGAAGGCGAAGTTATGGGTAAACAGAAAGACGGTACTGATAAAAGTTATCATCTTTATAGGCCTGGCGATGCGATATATGAAACGTATTGGTGTGACCCGGCAGAATTTTTATTATATGAATTAAGGAGATAGGTAAAGGATAATATGCATACTACAGAATATTTGAAAGAACTAGAACAATTGCACAGTAAAAAAACGTTTGGTTTAGGAAAAAAAATACCAAAGCGAGTTAATCAATTAATAACGAGCGAATTAATTAACTCTATGTTAGATTTTGGCTGCGGCAAAGGGATGTCATTTTCTACATTAAGCAGTGATAAGTTTAAAGTTTTTAACTATGATCCTATAACTTCACCTATTGAACTTCCCAACATAGTAGATTTAGTTTATAGCAGTGATGTATTAGAACATATAGAACCTACGTTATTAAACGCTACGTTGGATCAATTATTTTCAATTGGACAAAAGTATCAATATCATTTAATTGCTTGCCATCCTGCAAAAAAAACATTAAGTGACGGGCGTAATGCACATTTAATAATCGAGAACCCCGATTGGTGGAAGGTTAAAATGATAGACCCGAGATGGAAAATTATTCATGAAGAAATATTAGAGTTTGAGGTTCAACCTAAAAAAGGCCCATTACTACATATTAAAAAATATATTGTATTCATGGAAAAAGTATAAATTTGTTAAACGGAAATTATAAAAAATATGAAGCAAGTAAGGTAAAAGATGAAATGTAAGGCAGGTGACATTGCTCGTATTATCTATTCGATACGTCCAGAGAACGTAGGACGAGTTGTAAAAGTAGTAGAATACATTGGTAAGTTTCAACAACAAGAGCAGTGGGAATTTAGAGGTATGCCTTGCACGGCGCCTGTTCACGATCACTACTGGTGGATCCAAGGTGACGACATAGCAAGCGGGTTCGGTCCAAGTCCTAAGGCATACATTGCTGATACATGGTTAGAACCAATCCGACCAGAAGAAGAAAAAGAAGAATCTAAAGCAGAAAAAGAGCTTGACATATTCTTCTAAATGTATTACAATAGTATTTGTAAGTTATTAACAAAGAGAAAATAAGTATATGAACACAGGTAAAGTAAAATGGTTTAATGAAGCCAAAGGATTTGGATTTATTACTCCAGACACTGGTGGTGCAGATTTGTTTGCACACTTTTCACAAATCACTTCAAGTGGATTTAAAACTCTACAAGAAGGGCAAATTGTAACTTTTGAAATTACACAAGGCCCAAAAGGCGCACAGGCTAGCAATATCCAGTCCGCCTAAGAAATTGTTGTAATCCCTTCAAAGTGAAGGCATCCTGGACGGGGGTGCGAATCCCCCCAGGTCCACCAAAAGTGTACTCACCATGACTGGTTGGTAAAAAGAATTTGAACTCTTGAGTATGCTTTTGATGGGCCTGCATAGTTTCGACAGGGTGAGATAATGGAGACGGCAACACGGTAGGCGATGACCGTTAATCAAGCAAAAAAAGTAAACGCAAACAGCGAGTACGCACTAGCAGCCTAAGGGCAGCTACAAGGTAGTTAGACCTTGTTACCAAACATAGCAGAGAGAGCAGTTTAGGCTGCTCTTTTTTTATGACTAAATAACTACATAGTTAATTAGGAGTAACAATGAAAAAGTTTTTATATCTATTAGCATTGATGCCGTTTGCTGCGTTCGCTAATCCAATCGACAACAACTGTCCTCAACACACAACACTAGGTGCTCCTATTAGCAGCATTACTACAAACACACAATACGTTTGCCACGGTAATTATGCACTGCATTATCGCTATGATACCAAGACAGCAGAGTATGTTGTAGAGCATTTAGATACTACAGACATCACAGGTCCCGCTAAACGTAAGAATAACTTTGGTCCTGATCCTAAAGTAGACGATGATAAAGAAGCACAGTTGGAAGACTACAAAGGACATCCGTACGATAGAGGACACTTATCACCAGCAGCAGACAATCGTACTGATGACAAACAGATGAGCGAAAGTTTCTTCCTTACTAATATGATTCCACAAGATCCAGGTAACAACAGAGGCATCTGGCGTATACTTGAAGTTGGTGTGCGTAATACAGCAGCCGCAGGTAACGACATATATGTTATCAGTGGAACTATCTATGACGCAGGATACAAAACTATTGGCAACAACTTAGGGGTTCCAACACGTATTTGGAAAATTATTTACAATGCAACCACAGGCGATACTATTGCTTTCTTATTTCCAAATGAGAAGCTGAGTACAAAAGACTTGCCCAAGTATGCAGTTAGTGTGGACACCGTTGAAGCAGCAACTGGCATCAATGTATTTCCAAAACTTGCTGAAAAAGCTGAAGCAAGTTTTGATGCAGCTAAGTGGCCTGAAATAATTAAGCAAGATTAGCAGCTACTTATAAATAAACATAGCAGTTAATAGGACAGTAAAATGAAGTTTGCAGATTATATAGTTGGTATGCTAGCAACAGGAATAATGATTCTGCTGTGCATAGTTATTTTAGGTGATTACATGATTGCCATGCGAACTGACAGAGTTCTAGATCCAGAAATTATCACGCTAATGAAAATGAGTATCACAGGGCTAATAGGAATTATCGGCGGATACTTAGGCGGCAAACAGTCAACAAAGGACGATAAAAATGAGTAATGAAACAGCACAAACAGGTAACGATAATGTTGGCGCAAGTGCAACAGCATATGCAGGCACAGATACAACTAAAACAAGTGCAAGCGCCGGTGTTAGTGTATCAACAGAAGCACACGCAGGAGTAGATACAAGCACATCAGTAGACAGCGTTGACCTAGGTGCAGAAGCACACGCAACAACAGAAGCACACGCAACAGCAGGTACTACAGCAGGCTTTGACGGACGTAATGCAAGTGCAGAAGCAGGTGCTAATGTTGGTACAAGCGTAACAGCAGGAGCAAGCACAAGTGTATCAGGTGGAGGAGTAACTTCAACTACCGAAGCACACGTAGGCGCACAAGCAAGTGCAGGTGTAGATGCTAGCGCACAAATTGGTGCAGATGGTGCAACTGCTAACGCCGGTGCTATTGCAGGAGCCAGTGTAGGTGCAGGAGCAAGCACCGGCGTATACGACGATAGCGGCAACGGCGCACAAGCAGGCGCAGGCGTTAGTGCAGGCGCACAAGTAGGCGCACAAGTAGGTGGTGGAGCAACTATGGATAACGGTGTTGCAACTATCGGCGCCAGCGGTAAGGTAGCATTACTAGTAGGAGTCGACGTTGATACAAGTGTTAGCGTTGATACTAAGCCAGCACAACAAGCAGTAGTTAATACAGCAACTACAGTAGCAACAGACACAACCAAAGTAGCCGAGAAAGTTGCAGCACCGGTCCAACATGCAGGCAACACTATTGCCAAACCGTTTAAAAAGATCAAAAAGCCTAAATGGCTGTAAAATAAGTTGACAATTAGCTAAACTCCTGCTATAATGATAACATAGTAACAAAGCAGGAGTTTAGTTTTGACAATGCACTTACATCATCCCAGTCTTAGTCTTAATGGCAAACGCAAAGGTAAAGTTAAATTTCGCAATGCTGCAGAAGCTCAGAAGGCTCGTGAACTGGATGCCAGCTGGAAGGAACTGCAAAAGCGTTGGGGAGTAGAAGCAGAAGATAAAAAACGTCGACGAGCAATGGAGGCTGCGCCGCTGGACTACGATGTGCGTATCCCTGCAGAACGAAGCACTGCACATCATAAGAGTTTAGATACAGGACACAAAGGCGCAGTAAGTAGCCCGCAGATTCTCAAGTACACTGGAACTAAAATTAAAGGCATTAGTCAAATGGCTAAATCAAATGCAGTGCCAGTATTTAATACAGACCACATTATAGAAATTGCTCGTATGCGTCGATAACTAAACTGCGCACATAAAATTGAGTCAAAATGTCTTAAATATTTAATGAGAACTACTATGAAATTAATTACAGCCATTGTCACCATCATTATTTTTGGAGCATCAATTGCAAGCACCATTGTTGTTGCTGATACATTAGCAGAAATTCCCCAAGAATTGTTTACAAAAGTAGAACGACCACAACTTTATTGTCTTGCTAAAAATATCTATTTTGAAGCACGGGGTGACACTTTGGCAGGGCGTTACGCAGTTGCCGATGTAGTACTTAATCGTGTAAAAGATAGGCGCTATCCTAATACTATTTGTGAAGTTGTACGACAAGGTAAACAAGATAGCAACGGTAATATGATTAAGAACAAGTGCCAATTTAGCTGGTATTGTGACGGCAAAGAAGATACTATGCATAATGCAGAAATGTGGAGGCAGTCACAAGCAATTGCATACCAAATTGCAATCCTACGTACTATGCGTGGAATTACAGAAGGTGCGACCCATTATCACGCAACTTATGTAAATCCAGTCTGGAATCGCGCCATGGATGATATTGGGCGCATTGGTGCTCACTTGTTCTTTAGAGTTCGGTAAGTAATTTTACCAAAATAACTTGACAACTGCCTAGTATAGTGTATACTAGTAAATGTAGTAACAACTTTATAGGCACAAGAGGCTAATATGAAAAACACATTTATTAAACTTGGTTTGATTGCGGCTGCAATCAGTTTGACAGCATGCTCAGGTATGCGAGAAATTAAAGAGCTCAAAAGCTATGCAGAACCTAAATGGTATGCAGATTGCGCCGAATCAGGCGTTGAGGGCATGCTTTGGTGGAAAGAAGAATATGTATATGCATGCGGTGGCGGTCAGTCACGTTTCTTCCAAGCAGGTGAAGAACAAATGTATGCTATTGCAATGAATCATTATGCAAAACGTATTAACGGTAATATCAATAGTAAGACTGTTATCCATATTAACAACGATACACGTAGTACTGATACATTTATTTCCTACTCAGTTACTGATACATCAATTCGTGAGCACATTGCACACGAACGTGCCAAGTTCAAATACAAAGGCGAGTACTATACTTTTGTAAAGTTGAAAATGGAAAAAGCAACATTTGATAAATTGATCGCTGAAGCTAAATCAAAACGCCCTGCGGTACAATAATGTTTAGGCTAGTAGTAATACTAGGAGCAGTGTTAGCATTAGCTGCCTGCTCCTCAGCACCGAAGTATGAGTATCATGACGATGCACAATACTGTTACCAAACAACAAAGATCTACACTCAAGGCAACACAGTTAGCAGTGAAGGTCTAACAGAATGTACAGACAAGCCTAGAGTTGAGCATGTTGTTAAGGACGTTGGTGTAGCAAGCGACTGTAGAATTAGTCGTCCGTTAGATACTAAACGTGGTGATCCTAAAGCAGGCGAAACACTACTTTGTAAATTCACAGACCATCGTGGTCAAACAACTTGGAGACCAGTAAATGCGGCATTTGCTTATCCTACTTTCAATTAGTTTTTTAACTGCGTGTTCTTCTACGCCAGGTACTAACTATAGTGTAGCAACTGACTACCAACCTAATAAGAGTGTGTATGACCTAGGCTTTAATATTATTAAACGCCATTACTACACTGTGCCCAAAGAAGCACGAGCAGAATATACAACCTGTGTAGACTACGCCCTACGAGAAATGCAAGCAGGTGAACAATGCAAATGGGAAGTTCCTGGCCAGGCTATTGGGATAGTGAAGCTAGTACAAATTGATGCAACAGGATGCCATACAATGTTCAATACTATGATGTATAGAGGCAAACAAAAGAATTGGCAGGAAACTGCCTGCTACAACGGGAGTACCAAGCGTTGGAAGTTTATAGAGTAATAGTAAAGGTTAATTATGCAAACACACGGCCATAAATACACTACAATGTTTCTAGCACTACTCACAATGATTACAGCACTGTCTATCAGTGCCGTTGCAATTTATTACTCAGTGGCAGGCCTTGTGGCTATCTTTGCCGCAGCCGCTGTTCCAATTATGATTATGGGCGGCACACTTGAAATTGCTAAACTAGTTACAGCAGTATGGTTGCATAGATATTGGTCAATTGCTACCTGGTGGTTAAGAACCTATCTTGCGTTAGCAGTTGTTATCCTCATGTTTATTACAAGTATGGGTATCTTTGGCTTTCTAAGTAAAGCACATATTGAGCAAACTAGTGCTAGTGCAGAAAGTGTTGCACAAGTAGAGCGCCTGACTACAGAAATTGCAAGGCAAAATGATGTTATTAAACGAGCAGAACTAAAGACTAACTCTTTACAAACAAGCGGAACAGGCGCTGATGCAAATGTACAAGCGCAGATTGACAAAGAACAACAGCGCATTGACACTGCATATGCTCGTATCCAACCTGCTATCGATGAGCAGAATAACACCATTGGTTCGCAAGCAAAGTTGTATCAAGATGAATTAGATAGAATTGATACTGCTATGCGAACTGTAGTAGGTTATATCGACAGTGGTGACAAAGAAAGCTATAAAAAAGCACAAGCAATTATTGGAATTAAACCTGATGGTGCGTTTGGTAGCGGAAGCACAAGAGCATACACTGCCTGGAAAGATGCAAAGAACGCTGAACGTAAAGTGCTGCTAACTAACATTCAACAAGCAACTAATAATCCGCAAGCTCGTGCAGCCACTAGAGAGATTAAACGTATACGTACCGCAGTAGAAATACAAATTGCAGAGTCCAACAAACTGATCAATCGTTTGAGAGCAAACATTGGCAAGGTAGACAAGACTGCTGATATTGATGCACAAGTAGATGAGCAGAATGCTCGTATTAAAACTGCTAACGACAGTATTGATAAACTTACAGAAGAAAAATATACGTTAGAAATTGAATATAGAAAACTAGAAGCCGAAGTAGGCCCAATCAAATATATTGCTGAATTTGTCTATGGCGAAGAAGCAGATAAGAACATGCTTGAAAAAGCTGTTACATGGGTAATTATAATTATTATCTTTGTATTTGACCCACTTGCTGTTCTATTATTAATCGCAAGTCAGTATACGTTTGAGTACCATCGTAAACAAAAACAAGAAGAACATGAAGAAATGGCTTCTGATGATTGGGAACTCTACGAAAAGGCAAGAGATGAATTGGTGGCACAAAATGTACCACCAACTTTTACAGAGCAAGAGCCTGAATGCCCAGACTGCAAAGCAAAAGTTCTTTTTGAGTGTGTGGCTTGCAGCAGCAACAATTACTCACAGCCTGATGGACTTACCCCAGAAGAAATTGCAGAACCCTACATCAATGTAGAACCTAACTACGAGGCCGACGACGGACCTTTAACTGATGATCAGGTTCATCAGATTGAAGTACACGCTGATGAACCAGCTAAAGTAGTAGTTGCCATTCCTGACACAAAGAATAGAATGTTCTATCCTGAAGAGCTTGAGGCAAAAAAAAAACTATAGAATCGTTGGACGAGTTAAGACTGACTGAAGAACAGTTAGATGAACTAGATGAGCATCCAACGTGGCAAGATGCTAAACAACGTTGGAAAGATGATCATCCAGACGAAACACTTAAAGATTATAAATTAAAATACCTACATGGTATTATTAACAAACTGCCCTGGGAAGACTATGTATCAGAACCAGAAGTGCCCGAACAAAGTGGTTATATACAAAACCAAGAGCAAAACGAAAACTCAATTTGGAATCGCATAGGTAATAAGTGAATAAAATAAACTTAATAACTCCGCCTGATAGGCTGTATAATAACAACTACAGTTTCCTATTAATCTACCCAAGTATTGCAATAAAAGAACAATTTAACAATCTAATATCCGAAATAGACCGTGCCTTTAATGTCTACTTGTATGAAGTAGAAAATGATGCTCATGATCCTGATTGGTTACTTGGATTGGCTAAACAAGCAGATTGCGTTATCCTTGATATTGATAATTGCCCAAGTAATATTACAGTCTTATCCTCATACTTTATTGCCAATTCTAACACTTACTGGTTGACAAATGGGGAGCAGTTGTTTTATAATAAGATAAGTCCAAACAGAATATATAATTTAGATAGCATTGTACATGGAGGTACACTTGAAAAAGAATAACTTTAAACCATCGAGTAATCCGATGAACGACGGAACACATATTGAAGTAAGAAATGGCGACATAACAGGAGCCATTCGTAGATCTAAAAAGAAAGTACAAGACCTCGGGTATTAATTATGACAATGCATACAGAACTTTGGTTTCCTACAGTTGTGTGGAGTGCTATAATTCATATGATAAACAACTCAACCATAAAGTCCTGGGCCTATGAAAAGCAAAAGACAGATAAGGGTAGAGTTGTTAGCAACTCCGGCGGTTATCAAAGCAACGATATTCGATCAAGCGAGTGCGAAGAAGTTGATAAACTAGTTGCACATCTTAATACTGAAATAAATCTTTGCGCAGCGCAAGTAGGAATGAAAGATTTAGAACTGTATAATATCTGGATTAATATTAATCCGCCTGGCGGATATAATCACTTGCACAATCATGTAGGTAGTGTACTAAGCGGTGTTTATTATGTTGATGCAGATACAGATCAAGGCAACATACAGTTCGAACGTAACGACGGTGCTGAATATCATATTCCAACTGATACTGCTCAAGAAACCTACTATACTAGTACTAGAGCAACCTATGCTTGCAAAACTGGTGCGCTGTATATTTTTCCAGGTTGGTTAAAACACAGTGTACAAGGTAATAGATCAAACAAAGATAGAATTAGTATATCTTTTAATTATGGTGAAAAGAAATGAGAATTGAACAGGACGTCAAACTAGACTACAAGGATGTATTAATCCGATCTAAGCGTAGTATACAAAGAAAAACAGTTTGTACAGTTTTATGGTATGAGTAGCGAAACAGCAAACACAAAACACTTTGGCGGATTAAAAGAATACCGTAGCAGTGAAGGCAGAACTGTGCTTGTACCGTATAAGGGAGATGTAGCACAAGTAGTACAAGATTTGCTTGGAGGAATTCGATCAACTTGTACTTATGCAGGCGCTAAGACGCTAAAGCAACTTAGCAAATGCACAACATTTGTACGTGTTACTCAGCAATTTAATGGTGTGTATGTGTCGAACGATAAATAATTCTGTAAGGGTTACATTATTAATCCTGCTTATTAAAAGAGAAAAAAAATGACCGTAGATATTGATGTAAGAATTGATGAAAAAATTAAACAGCAAACTATTACTCCCAGTAAGTATAAAGTAATTTTACTTAATGATAATACTACTCCAATGGAGTGGGTAGTTAAGATGTTGTTAGATATTTTTAAACACTCTGAAACTACAGCACATGAGCTAATGTTAACTGTTCACACGGAAGGTAGTGCAGTGTGTGGAATATATACATTTGAAATAGCAGAACAAAAAAGTGTAGAAGCAGGTACGCTTTCAAAAGATAATGGATTTCCATTAAAATTTAGGCTGGAACAGGAATGAGTAATTTAAAAGAACTTACTAAAGATCAACATAGTAATGCAGAACGTCAAGGTTTTGTAAAGGTTATTATGAGTGGTAAAATTAATCCTGAATTATATGCTACATATCTTTGGAATCAACATAAAAAATATGATCTATTAGAGGCGGTGGCAACAGCTAATGGACTATTAGATAATTTAGTTAACATTAGAAGAAAACTAAAAATTGAGCAAGACTTTCTTGAATTATGGAGCAAAGACACTCCTCCAGTTTTAGTACCTAGTACAAACGAATATATTGCACACATGAGAGATATCATGCACGATGCTGACAAATTAATGGCACACATTTATGTATTGCACATGGGTGACCTTAGCGGCGGCCAAATGATTGCAAAGCGTGTTCCAGGTGAAGGCCGCATGTATCAATTCGATGGTGACACCGATGCACTTAAAGTTGCAATCAAAGCAAAAACAACTGATGACATGGCTGACGAAGCAAAGTACGTGTTTGAGTCAGCAACAGCATTATTTAAAGAACTTATGGAGTTAGACATTGAGCATTATCTGGAACAAACTGATTGATTGCAAAGATGAGATTATACAAATCTTTAATGAAAAAGCAATTGAATATAGCGAGCCCGGTCTTGCACATTTTAATAACGATACTTGGGTTAATCGCGTTTGGCACAATAATAATGTACGCCGTGCCCACATTGATGTAGTGGACGCTAGAGATTCAAAAGGACTGTGGATGATGCATGTATGCGTATTCCCAGTGCTAAACAATCCGGGTCCCATTTACGGCTTTGATGTAATTTCAGGTAAGACTAAAATGACCGGAGCCTTCCACGACTTTAGTGCAAGTGCCGATCTAGACAATCCTATGATTGCCGGATATAAAGAAAGCGTAGCAGACTTTATTCCTAGCAAGCAACGACAGCTACCAGAATGGGCTACTAACATCTTTACAGATAAAATGCTTGCAGCGGGCAACGTAAGCACAGAAGAAGAAGCAGTTGCTATTATACAACTTGCATTAAACAACCTTCGTGCATACTTTGATGAGATTGGTGAGTTTACCGGATTAGGCAATATAGATTTAGTAACAGCCGCACAAAACTATTACTGTCACAATCAACAGCAAAATCCGCATACTCCTCGCACTATGAAAAGTTTAGGCTTAGACGAAGCAGACGTGGATAGGTTCTGTACCGATATGTTGTTTCCTAAGATAAATACTTAAAAGAAATTAGGATTACTTCATGCGATATAGCGATTTTAAATTAATAGAAACAAAAATCTTAGCAGAAGGCCAGGGCCTAAGAGCTGCGACACCAGGCGAAATTTATGTTGATAGAGACGGAACAGAATACAGTTTTGTTGTCTGGGACTTTAAGTATCCTAATGATGCAGATGGATTTGAAACACCTGAAGCAGTAAACGCTGCTGTTGAAGAAATAACTAGAACAAATCCAAAGGTTGATATACGATGGATTAATCAACTTGGCAGAGGTAGAGCCTTTGGATTTGCAAAATTCCAAGCTGAAGATAAAAGAGAAATTTGGTTAGGAAAATATTTCCAAAAAGTAAATCCAACAAATACAATTAAAGATGGTGAAGCTACGGCTGTAAGTTTATCTCCTAGTAACGGAAGTGCAGCTACCAAATCTACTGTTAATATGCAACCCGGACAATTAGGAGTTGCTGACGGACGTACTAGATCTGTACAAGCTATTATTAATGAAATTAAAAATCACGAGATGAGCGACATGCTCACTCAAGCAACACTACAAGCAGCAAAAAATGAAACTATTATATTTGTTGCAGGGGCACAGTATAAGTCGGCTATTCAAGATGATTTTTGTGAAGTACTAGCACCGATTGCCTTAATTGGACGACACAGTGTAGTTAACGGTCCGATTGATCAAGCAATTGCAGATATTTTTAAAGGTAGTAATTTAAAAGGTGCAGGTGTGATGTTCCCAGAAGGACAGAATAATCCGCTAATTGATGCTTACATTATTAAAGATGGTATTCAAATGGGAATTAGTCATAAAGGCAAGCAAGGTGCTAAAGCTAGTATTACTAATATATGGAAAGCAAAAGAAGAAGCTGCTAAAACACAAACAGGCCGGGCGTACATAGCAAAGTTTGCCGAAGCTGTTGCAATTTTAGATATTTGCAAAGATCAAGGACAAGCAGTACAACCAATTACACTTGCTGAAAGATATAAGTTAATATCTACCCAAGAGGCAGCTAAACTTACAGAGTTAATGCAAAATCCAATGGCCGAAGAATTAAAATTAGTTGGAAATCCTCAAGCACCAAGTGCTGTTGTTAGACAAGCTACCCCAGAAGATTTACAAAAAGTACCTCGTAAGTTGCAGAAAATATTTACCATGGGAGGCTATAAACCAGGAAGCTATGTAAGTTATCTATGTCTAGCAAGAGTGGCAACAATGGTGGCACAATATATTAATACTGATCCTAAAATTGATTTTGGAGAAGCTATTCGTTCATTCCTAAATAGTTCTGCAATGGTGCAGGCAAAAACTATAGTAGGTACTCAAGGTGAAGATGCAGTTGTTAAGAGTATTACTGTTGTTTACCCGCCTAACTTTCAAGAAAAAGCAAAAATTGAATCCAACGCATATTATGGCACAGGTATAAAAAGTAAGTTCTCTTTTAGTTTGCCAAGAACTTAACAGTATACCATTACTAAGTAAGTTTATACTTTTTCATTTTAGCAATCAACGCAGTGCGGCCTATGTCTAATGACTGGGCCGCTTTTGTTTGATTACCGTAAGAAAATTTAAGTGCGTTAAAAATGCGTTCACATTCTAATGCTTCTAATTCTGCACACAAACTGTACTGATCACGCTCGGGCATTACTTCACCTACATTGGCCCACATTTCGTCAAACATATTAAAAAAGTATTCTTGTTCTTTTTGTGTATTCATTTTGTTTCAATTATATGTGTAGTAAATTCTATAAAGATATTCACTTAAATACAATATGAGGTGTATTTAATGAAGCTACTACTAACAGTATTACTATTTATAACAGCGACAACTGTAAACGCAAGCGACTTAACGTTTGACTTTAAAAGTCCGGGTAGTAACGACAATGGACAGCAGTCGTTGTGGAATAAGCTAGTGGAGACATCATATGCTCGTTGAACTTGCCGCGGCGAATGCTGCATTTGATATCGTTAAACAGACTGTGGCCAATGGTAAAGAACTATGGGAAGCAAGCCAAGCACTGGCCACTTACTTTGGACTCAAGCGTGAGATACAACAACAAGCTCACAAGCACGGATACAAGTCGGACATTGCAGCATTCATGGCAGCAGAGGAACTTGCAGCAAACGAGACACAGTTAAAGGAACTAATGATCTACGGTGGGCGCGCCGGCATGTGGGATTCATGGTTAGAATTCCAAGCTGAAATAAAACGCAGCAAGGACAGAGAAGAAGCAGAAGAAGCACAGCGCAGATACCTTCGTAAAAAACGTCTTGGCGAAATATGCATGTGGGTAGGAATTTCAATAGTAGCTGTGGTATTTGTAATTAGTGTAATATTCACAACTCTGGCAATAGTAAAATACAACTAAGTGTTAGGAAAACAAAGTAGCCGGCTGCAAGTGCCCCTGCAATTGGAAATCCGACTTTGCTAGACTAATGTTAAAAAGTCCATAAAAAACGCCCTCACGCTCCACTCTAGTATTTACCATTTTCTTAGTATATTACTGGTTGACATTATTAAATAAAGGTGTTATTATAATAATACGTAAGTTATTAGGAAATGCACAATGGATAATGAATATTACAACTGGAATAATTTGATAGATGCTACTGCTCGCGGGCGTATGGTTACAACTGTTGATGAGATTATTGCGTCAGGTAATTACTTTACCAACAGTCCTAGATTTCAAACCAAGCTGAATGTATTCGGGTTGCAAAGCAGCGATTGGGTAAATCTTAAAATGAGCTTTATCTGGAGTTGCTTTGCATTTATGAATAGAGAAGTACAGATTAAGAACATACAAAGTTGGAGTTTTCAAACTAGCCTAAAGACTGCCGAAGATAGAGATAAACTTTGGCATCATCACAATCATAACCCTGAAACTACTACAGTTAGCGGAGTATATTACTTACAGTCGCCATTTGGTGTGCGTACAAATACAGCAGGAACAGAACTAGCACCCAACGGTGTTGATGGCGAAGGCAAATACTTTGTACCTTGGAAGACAGGACATTGGATGATCTATCCTGGTAAGATTTGGCATCGCCCGGGTATATTACAATCAGATAGTAATAGGTACGTTGTAGCAGCAGACATGGAGTTTTAAGATAGAAAAATGTATAAAGGTTAAATAACAGATGAAAACAATATATAATCAAGAAGAAATATTTGAGGATATCCCAGGTGATACTGAGCAAGTCATTATGAAAATCCCGGATGAAATTGCAGAAGCTGCTGGATTTAAGCTAGGCGATACAATTAAAGTATCATGGGGTGACCAAGGTACAATAATTATAACCAAAGTAGATGATGCCAAAGAATAATGATTTAATCAAACTGGAAGGACAAGTAATTGATGTCCTTCCAAATCAAACATTCAAAGTACATCTAGAAAACGATTACGAAGTAATATGCTATACTGGCGGCAGATTGCGCTTAAATAAGATCCGTATTATTTTAGGAGATCGAGTAAGAGTTGAAATGACACCTTATGATCTTACCAAAGGCCGCATCTCATTTAGACTTTAATATTAACGTATTATTTCTTAGGTTGACAACTTTTTAGTTTTGTGCTATAATTATAGCATGAACAGTATAAAAGCAATTGGCGGCAAAGCCTATCAGCGCAAGTATGTAGAAAGTATTACTGAGTTTTGTATTGAAACTCTAATGCCTCGTATGCGTTTGCTTGATATTACTATTAACCTCAGTTCACCTAAAGGTGTAATGGGATACTGTCAAGAGCTAGAAGACAATAGAACATTTGAAATTGAAATAAATCGCAAGTTAACGCTGCGTAAAATGCTAGAAACAGTTGCACACGAAATGGTGCATGTAAAACAGTATGCTCGTAGAGAACTTGGACACGACTATAAGTGGCGCGGAAAAACTTACAGTCCAGAAAAAGTAGCATATTGGGATCTTCCTTGGGAAATTGAAGCAAACGGTCGAGAACTAGGATTGTTTGTACGGTGGTGTGAACTGCATACACATCGAGCAAATTGGACACAATTAGATTGACATCCTTTCAAAAGATGTTATACTTAGTACATAGGCAACAACACAAAGGCAAATAACATGGCTACTACAGACGAATTTGTAAAGTATGATGTTCGGTATTTTGATGAATTTTCAAAATATCTAAATTTTGATAAACAAGATATGAAGACACTTCGCAAGTGTGTTCAAATGGGACTAGTTCAACGAGAACGCCTAGTAGAGCTTGCAATTAGTAAGGTTGGCGGAATTGAGATGGATAGTACTCACGGGCAAGACCATGCAGACGGAACAGATACAAAAACTGTTGTAAGTAGCATACGCAACAATAATAAATCTAAAGGCTGCTGGACTCATAGTTTCAATGTTAGAAAAATTGCTTCTAAAAACGGGCCGTTGCGTGTAGTTGCATATAACAAAATACTAGATAAATTTCATTACTTTTTCATTCCACACAGTGCATTCCAGCATTGTAAGCACACTGTAGAAATTGTAGTAGAGCAAGCTAGTGGATTATATGTCCGTCCACAATTTAATGGCATAGCCAATCGTAATCGTAAATGGTGGCAGTATGAAGCAAAATCTTTTGAAGATATGTGTAATACTCGACCAAACGACGTTCGTACACGTAATTCTTTAGTACAAAGTCAATTTAAAAAATTATTTGACAAAATGGTATAATTAATATTGCGAACATTGGTTATAGAAGGAGAAATGACATGCCGCAAAAAATAACAGCTGAGATATCAGCACAAGAATTCCAAGACAGTTTTGGATTTGCAGAAGCAAGTGGATTATACAACGATGAGTTGTTTAGACTAGTTGTAAACAAGTTTGGACGTTGCTATTGGTTACTTGCACACGATAATTTACAAGGTCCACGGTTTAGTGGAAACAATGTATACTATCAAGGTAATAACTCAAGACTAATTCGCACTATCTATCCTAATGCAAAACGCATTATTGATGTTGGGTCTAACGTAGGCAACAATACTATTGCTTACAGCGAATGGGCTGAAAATGTAGAATCGTTTGAACCTACACCCACTACACTTAAAATGTTAAAAGCAAATATTGCTATTGCTCAACAGCAAGACCTTAACGGTGTGTATTGGAAAGGCACAGATGAAACTGGAGAAGTCTTCAGAGACAAAGATGCTACAGCAGGTTGGTATACTTACAAAGGTATACATCAAAGTATGAATCTAATAGCAACTACTACAGTACACGAAGTTGCCGCAACTAATCGTAATGAAGGCACTATTGATATTTTAGATCACACAGATCACGGTGGCCACAATCATGTAGTTTTAGACAGTGCTAATGTTAAGTTACGTCCTAGTCAAAATCTTGTGCCTGTACCAGCACGTACAATTGACAGCTATAACTTTGAAGATGTAGATGCTATTAAGATTGATGTTGAAGGTAGCGAGCTATTGGTTATACAAGGCGCAAAAGATACAATCGACCGGTGTCGTCCGAGTGTGCAAGTTGAGATAGTACCAAAACAATGCAAACTATTTGGATACGATCCGCAAGCATTGTATGACTTTTTTGAACAACGTGATTATGTTTGTGTAAGTGCAGTACGTAGACCTGTTAATGCAGAACAGCGTGGACTGTTCTTTGGCAAAGATATAGGTATGCAACATCAACAGATCAAAAAATATATGGATCGATTGTTTGTACCACGTGAAGTGCATTTAGCAACTGATTATGGTGCTATGAAACAAGCAGATAACACTTTTGGACAACTTTTTGATTGACATCTTACTATAAGATGTTATTATATAGTATATGTTAAACAACTTAGGCAAATGAGGCAACTATGACACAACGTTTTTATCACGAAGATCTATTAGACGAGTTTGGTGACGATCTTGATCGTATTTTTGGTCCTATCGAAGCACGTACAAAAGGACTAACTAGTCTAGCTGGGCAACCAGATGGTGATCTTAAGGCTATCCTTAAAGGACTTAAAACTAAAGTAATCGACTGTGCAGCCTTTATGCCCAAGCGCCAGCCGTTCCTTAATGTAGTAAAAGAAGTACTACGTGTAATGCGTGACAGTGTAGATCCTGAAACAGGTAAGAGCATCTTTGACGGTTATAATCTTCCTTACTTTATCGAAGAAGATCGTGTACAAGGCGCTGAAGAATTTGCGTGGAACACAGTTTACATTGATTATAATGTACAGCGTAACATTGATGTTGCACACATCATCAAAGACATTTTGATCGAGTGGGATACAAAACTTTGTGACCCTGCACACGGACGTCGACAGTCAGATGGTACACTTGATGTTAACGACTCACAACACGCTACTTGTAGCCGTGCATTAGTTGGTGCTCGTGTATGTCCTGCAACTTACATTGTAAGTGACGCAAAAAGTGATAACGCTAACCAGTTTGGCGCACGTAATATTTCAAACAAAACCACTGAATGGTTTGATGATTATAAAGTACGAGTATATCGCGGTCAAGCAATGGAAAAAGAAGGCTTTCCTGCAAAAGCAGGCGATGCTCCTTACCTAGCAATATTTAATGAACTTGCAGAATACGGAGCATTTGCTATTGCAACACAAGGCACTCAAAAGAGTGCGGGTAGTTGTAACCGAGCAGATAAACTTTACGATTACCGTGGCCAGTACGGCGCCGATGTTTTCAAACGTGCTATTCGAACAGTTCGTATGGCCTGGGGCAACGGTGAACTAGACCATGCTACAGTTTGGGGCGTTTGTACATTGATATGGTATTATGATAAAAATCATAACTTTGGTGCAAATGAAATGCGCAAACTTGAAACTGAATTGATAAATGCTATTCAAGCATACTACCCAGACAAAACTGGTACACCTAAACGCACAGGCGGGCGTGGTACGTTGTGGGGCGATGTTCGTAAGTTGATTAGCGATACATATCCTAAAGAAGCAGATGACTTTAGAGGACGTCAAGAGAGCTTTCCGTTTGTAATTGCTAGTGCATTGCGCAGCATGATCCTTAACTATGATTTCTTTCGTACACACCCAGAAGGTCTAAGTGCTAAAAGTTTGCTAAAACTAGAGCTTCCTCCAGTAGTACGCAAAAACGGAACCACAACCGAGTATGAAATCAATCATGTGCTTATCCAAGACAATCGTGTTTGGAATAGACTAGACTCTGAAGAATTTAATCAACAGGGGTTTGATGATGCTGAATGTGCTTTTGAAGAAGACGATGAAGCAAGCGCAGTTTAATGAACTAGTTGAGGCGGTTGGGGAGGATCTTAGTACTCTCCCCGACACTATTCCCATTAAGGATATAGTGCTAGTCGAAGATCAAATTCAAAATAAGAAATATATGATCCAATATGATCCATCGTCACACGGCGGCTCATATGAACTATATGAACACTTTATAAAGAATAAAGATCTAAAATGGATTTGGTGTCATAGTGGCAACCGATATGGTGTAGATCCTGTTGAGCTTTATAATAAAGCACCAAATCGTTGTCCGGTATTTGGAACACTTTTAGATTACGGTTTGGGAGCAAACACTAGTACTAGTCTAGATATCTTTCGTCCTAGTCTGGATCATAATGAGCAACAGAGTCGCGGCGGCACTAAACGTGGCGATATTAACAATATCGAAGTAATGAGTAACCTAGCAAATAGATTACTTAATAATGCAACCAAAATGCAAATGTTGTATCTTATGAAATATGCGTTAACCAAAAAAAGTTGACAACGCCCTAACTCTCTGCTATAATATATACATAAGGCAAACAAGTTAAAGGCAATAAGATAATGGCACTTCAAACACAAGTTCTTCAGTTAAAAACAGTAAGTCTGCAAGATGCACTTGCAGTAGCATACGCAGCAAATCGTATTAACGGCAACACCTACATCAAAGACACTCGTCGTTTCAGCACAGAAGAAAACAAGACACAGTTTGCTAACAAAGATCTTCTTCGATTCTACTGGGACAAGAAAACTGAAGCTAGCGATCCGCAGTTTTTTCCTAAGGACTTTGAAATGTTTGAGCCTACTCAAGAAGACTACGCTAGTGTAGAAGAAGCTCGCAAGTGGATCAAACGTTATATAATGCTTGGACTTGGCAACCTCGACGATTTTAAACGGCAAATGATAGAAGAACTAAACAAGGATCAAGTACCTGTAAAGGGTATGGGTCGTATTGCGTTTGCTCCAGAGTTTATTGCACGTGATCGACACGAAACAGGCCTTACAAAAACTATCCGTATTGAGTATCGTGACAGTCGGCACATTGAACCTGTAGGCGAAACTGTTGAAGGCGTAGTAGAGTTTCTTGACAAACGCTACAGTGCTCAATGGGAAAGCTATAACTACACCTGCGTACTAGCCGGCAATCTTGTTAGCTTTATGAACAAGTTTGATCATGCTGTTGGCTTACGCATGCGTCTCAAGGCTAAAGTAAAATCGCACACTAAGAACAAGTTGTTTAGTGCAGATGAAACTCGTTTAAATTACGTCAAACTATATAAGGTATAATATGACTAATGACTTTCTAACCCCCACAGTTGATTGGATTAAAGATGACTATAATACAAATCCTTTCCGATTTGGCGTTGAACTAGTAGCGTGGGCTATCTCAATTGGGTGTGCTATTGCAATGGCAGTAACAGTACCAACCCCTCCGCTACTTGTGTTATATCCTATGTGGATTACTGGATGTGCTATGTACGCCTGGGCTGCTTACACTCGGAAATCATTTGGAATGCTAGCTAACTATATGTTGTTAGTAGGCATTGACACAGTTGGACTTACACGGATGGTAATATCATGAAAATTCAAAATCTTACAAAAGCACAAGTTGAGATGTTGGACTTTATGTGGAATGAGCTCGAGTCATACGAAGACATGAATGACTGGTTGGACACTTTAGATCTTGCTGATCGTAGACAAGCAGAGAGCCTCCAAGAGCTAATATTGCTCGAAGCCGCAGAAACTCTAGTTGAACAGTCTAAATATCGCGAAGCTAACAAAATTATTAATAAGTTTCGGAGTTGAAGAATGAGAACTCCTAGATTCTATGTTGCTGATGAAATTAAGTATTGGTCTGTAACTAGTCCAGACAGTCTTGGTTTTATTAAATGTGCAAGACCCATGAGCTGGCCAGGACTCAATATTAAAAAACGATTGAAAATGGCATGGTGGGTATTCACAGGTAAAGGTGATGTTCTTATGTGGGAGATTGAATAATGAGCGGTGACCATAACCAATATCAAAAAGCAACTGGATGTGAAATGAACACAGATTTAATTAGACGTTTAGAAAAACAATGCTGGAACTATCAAGCCAATTGTTTAGATGCTGAAAAGTTCGCCCAGTTGATTGTGCAGGAATGCGTTAAACAGGTAAAAGCTCAGTATGAGCCCGTGTTTATAGATACGGCCATGATGACGGATACACACTGGGCTGGATATGTTCAATGTGGCGTTGACAGTGTGGCTGGTATTAGAGAACATTTTTCGGAGTTGACTAATGGAACAATATAATCGTAGCGCAAAGTTTACTGAACTCAAACCGTATGACCATACAGCCAAAGAACATGACTTCATGGAAGTATGTGAATGGCATAACGGCGATGGGTTTGACTTTACACTTAGTGAACGTCAATTCTCACTCACTTGGGGTCAATGGGATTGTTTGCAAGCACTGGTTAATTTTAAAGGATGAATAATATGAGTAACTATCAAAAACATGCACTGGCAGAATTCAAAGCTGCCGGCTGGCTCGACGACTCTGGAAAGTACAACAATGAGATGCAAGAAGCGATCTGTACTAATGTATTGAAAATGCTTGATATCTTTGCTGATGAAGGTCACTCTGGATCTTCCGCATCTTATACAATCAACTTATTCAAGAAAATCGCAAGTTTCGAACCACTAGGTCCGCTGACTGGCACCGATGATGAATGGCATGAAGTTGGAGATGGTGTGTTCCAGAACAAGCGAATGTGTTCTGTGTTCAACCAGTCAGATCGTTTTGATGGTCAAGCATATTGGTTGGATGGCAAAGTATTCTGGGAATGGTGCTCATCACCGGACATCGATGACGGTAAACTATTCAAGTCGTATTTCACTAATTCAGACTCGTGTGTTCCTATTGAATTTCCGTGGGTAAAACCTGAGAAGTCTGAGTACGTGTTTGTTCCAACTGAACAGTTTCCTAATGAGGATTTGACTGAACTCCCATTTATGAGCTGAACGATTGAAACAAGAAAGAACATTATGAACAAAAAAATTAAACAACTCGCTGATAAGGTTTGGAGTCTAGACATTGAGCCTAACCCTCATTTTCAATTATGTTTACAAGCGTTTGCTGAATCGATTGTGCAGGAATGTGTGGGTGTTGTGAATGTGTGGAGCGATGAACAACCTTGCTCAGAAGGATACGATATTCTGACTGTGAGCAAGATTAAACAACATTTTGGAGTTGAAGAATGATTTACATTGGATTTGCTCTAAGAAACCCATGGCTTCAACGGCATGCGGTAATTGTTGATAAAGCAATTACAGTCACTGAAAACAAAACTATTGAAGTTGCACTGTACAGGAACAACTGCATATTTGAATTTAGTTTTGGGATTACTAGCTTTAAACAAGACCACGCCGGCTTTAATTTTGACATTGGGTTGTTTGGATACAACTTTGAGTTTATTTTTTATGATAACAGGCACTACGATGAACGAACGTATTAAACTACTTGCCGAACAAGCTCAGATTAGACTATTTGAGGATAAGTCATTTGGGTGGAGTGTGATTGCAGGAACAGATCAGCATTTAGAAAAGTTCGCCGAGTTGATTGTGCAGGAATGTGTTGGTATATGTGAAGAAATGGCTACTAAGTGTGCAGGACTACCCGGTGATGGTGCATTGGCAAAAGATTGTGCCAACTATATCCGAGAAGATTTTGGAGTTAAACTATGAGCGGCGATCACAACATGAATCAATACAGACATAAGCCTTGGGTTGGGTTAACCGAGGAGGAGGTGAAGCAGATTATTAATGACAATACACAGGACGATCAAGGCTATGATATATGGTGTAGCGTTAAGGGTGTTGCTGAGGGTGTTGAGGCTAAATTAAAGGAGAAGAACACATGACCCGCGATGACATTATTCGCATGGCAAAAAAGGCGGAGCTTCACTGCCACATGAATCTAACAGAACACAGCTTGGCTATTGAGGACTTGGAGCATTTTGCCGCCCTTGTCAGGGACGACTACAGTTACAAGCACGCCTCGTTGTGGCTCACGCGCATCAAAGGGGCAGTGGAGGCTGAACGTGACGCATGTGCAAAGGTGTGTGACGAAATCGTGGCCTGTTACAGACACGCAGACGATATGTTGAGACAATCTTATACATATGTTCAACGAGTTGACTGGTTAGTGTCTGGAGATGATGGTGAAGAGGGTTTTCATACACGCTTACGAAAAGAATTAAAGGAAACAAAATGAAAACCACACTAAACCAAATACGTGATAAATCACCCTGTCCTCATGGCTGGAAAAAACTACTGGCACACTTAGGAAAAACGAGGGCTGACGACGAGGCGCTAAGTATCATTACCATCCTCGACAGCAATGGGCTAGACGATGCCCTCTGGTGCTTACAAGCAGTCAAAGACCACGACAAAGAAATACGACTATATGCAGTCTGGTGCGTAAGACAGGTGCAACATCTGCTAACAGATAGGCGAAGCCTTGATGCATTGGACGTGGCAGAGCGTTTCGCAAACGGCCTAGCTACCGCTAAGGAACTGGCTGCTGCGAGTGATGCTGCGGGTTCTGCTGCGAGTGATGCTGCGTGGGCTGTGAGTGATGCTGCGGGTTCTGCTGCGAGGGCTGCTACGAGGGCTGCTGCGTGGGCTGCGAGTGATGCTGCGGGTTCTGCTGCGAGTGATGCTGCGGGTTCTGCTGCGAGTGATGCACAAGAAAAGCAATTACGCGGAGTTTGTG